>Ga0307470_10000244_pt1 | contig 35036 bp, 31 predicted proteins | sample atmos_gasesAM3C__FD_204565 | JGI IMG/M metagenome (GOLD analysis project Ga0307470, IMG submission 204565) | Hardwood forest soil microbial communities from Morgan-Monroe State Forest, Indiana, United States - atmos_gasesAM3C_05 | ecosystem: Environmental > Terrestrial > Soil > Temperate forest... | reverse complement strand
CGGGCTCGGCTGCCGCGCCACCGCCACCGCCTTCAGCAACGGGCTGCCACCGAAACGTGGCGGGTGCTCGACGTCCCTCACGTCCCGCAGGTTGTCCTGGCCGAGCGCAGACCTGACCCCGGGTCGGCAGCGCCGACGCCACCAACAAGCGCGCACCATACACGATCACGAAGCCCGGCTGGCATACGAGCCGCACGCAGTAGGGTCCGGTCCGTGTCGATGCAGCCGGTGCCGCGCCGGATCGTGGTGGTCGGCGCTGGGCTGGCCGGTGTCCGGACCTGCGCTGAGCTGCGCTCGGGCGGGTACGACGGCGAGCTCGTGCTGCTCGGCGCCGAGCTGGATCCACCGTACGACCGGCCGCCGCTGTCCAAGGCGGTGCTGGCCGGCGCCGACCCCACGCCGCTGGAGCCCACGTGGTATGCCGGCGCCACGCTGCGGCTCGGCGTGCGGGCCACCGGGCTGGAGCCTGGTTCGGGGGCGGGGGTGGTGCGGACCACGGACGGCGAGCTGGCGTACGACGCGGTGGTGCTCGCCTGCGGGGCCGCGCCCGTCGCCCTGCCGCTGACCAGCCCGGACAGCCCGCCGCCGTACTCGCTGCGGACCGCTGCGGACGCCGTCCGGCTGCGCGCCGTGCTGCGTCCTGGCGCGCGGGTGGTCCTGGTCGGGGCCGGCTGGATCGGTGCCGAGGTGGCCACCGCCGCGGCCGCGCACGGCTGTGTGGTGACCGTGCTGGAGGCCGGGCCGGCGCCGCTGGCAGTCGCGGTCTCACCGGCGGTCGGCGCCCGCACGATGCCCTGGTACGCCGAGGCTGGCATCGAGCTGCGCACCGGCACCGCGGTGTCCACTGTGGACGGTGCTGGGATGGTGCTGGCGGACGGCCGCCGGCTGGCCGCGGACGTGGTGTGTGTCGGGGTGGGGGTCCGGCCGGACACCGGCTGGCTGGCCGGCTCCGGGCTGGTGAGCGACCGTGGCGTGCTCACCGACGACGCCGGCCGGACCAACCTGCCCGGGGTGTACGCCGTCGGGGACTGCGCGGCCCGCTGGTCGCCGCGGGCTGGCCGGCGCATCTGCGGCGAGCACTGGGACGACGCGCTGCATGCCCCGGCGGTGGTGGCGGGTACGGTGCTCGGCCGTCCGGGCAGCTATGACGCCGTACCGTATGTCTGGTCTGAGCAGTTCGGTCGTTTTCTGCAATGGACCGGCTGGCGGGAGGACGGCGCCGACCCGGTGGTCTGGCGCGGCGACCCGGCCGGGCCAGCGGGCTGGGCGGCGGCGTGGCTGGCGGCGGACGGCCGGCTGACTGGGCTGCTTGCCGTGGACCGCCCGCGTGACGTGGGCACCGCCCGCCGGCTGATCGCCGCTGGCCATCGGCCGGACCCGTCCCGGCTGGCCGATCCGGGCGTGGACCTCCGCGCCACCTGACCATCGGCGGGCGGGCCGCGCACGGATCCTGATTGCGGGGGCCGGTCCCGAGATGGGAGGCTGAAGATCGTGACCGACGGCATCGACCTGCTTACAGTTCCTGAGGTAGCCGAGCGACTCGGCCTGCCCAGCAAGCGGGTGCAGCAGTTGCTGCGTGAGCACGGGCTGGCCGCGACCACCGGGGATGACGGCTCCCGAGCCATCCCAGCCGACTTCCTGCTGCCCAGCGAGGACGGGGTTGTGATCGTCAAGGGCCTGTCCGGCGTGCTCACCCTGCTCTCTGACGCCGGCTACTCTGACGAGGAGTCGATCGGCTGGCTGTTCACCGCCGACGAGTCGCTGCCGGGTACGCCGATGGAGGCGATGCGGGCCGGGCGCGGCACCGAGGTCAAGCGGCGCGCCCAGGCCCTCGGCTTCTGACCGCCCCCGGCTCCCGTGTGGTCACCTCACGGTGCTGTGGTGACCTGTCGTTGTCCGCACCGCCCGTGTGGTCACCTCACGGCGCTGTGGTGACCTGTCGTTGTCCGCACCGCCCGTGTGGTCACCTCACGGCGCTGTGGTGACCTGTCGTTGTTCAGCGACCCCAACAGGTCACCACACGGCGTTGTGGTGACCTCAGGGTTGTTGCGGGTGGGGCGGCGATAGGTTGGGCGGGTGTCGACCGACGTCCGGCGGCAGCGGCTGGCCAGTGCGCTGCTGTACCTGTGCACCGACGCGCGCGAGCGGCAGGGCGACCTGGCCGAGTTCCTGGCCGCGGCGCTGCGTGGCGGGGTGGACATCGTCCAGCTCCGGCAGAAGGGCCTGGAAGCGCGCGAGGAGATGGCCTATGCCGAGGTCGTCGCCGACGCGGCCGCCCGGCATGGCGCGCTGTGGTCGGTGAACGACCGGGCCGACATCGCCGCTGCCACCGACTCCGACGTGCTCCACCTCGGCCAGGGTGACCTGCCAGTACCGGTCGCTCGCCGGCTGCTCGGTGCCGGGCCGCTCATCGGCCGGTCCACCCGCGACCCGGCACAGACCGCCGCGGCCGTGGTACAGCCGGGGGTCGACTACTTCTGCGCCGGGCCGTGCTGGCCGACGCCGACCAAGCCGGGCCGGCCGCCGGCGGGGCTGGACCTCATCCGGTACGCTGCCCGGATCGCACCACCAGCCGACCCGGCCGCCCGGCCGTGGTTCGCGATCGGCGGGATCGACGCCGGCCGGCTGCCTGACGTGCTGGCCGCGGGCGCTTGCCGGGTGGTGGTGGTCCGGGCGATCACCGAGGCGGACGACCCGGAGGCGGCGGCCCGGGAGCTGCGCGCCCCCCTCACCGCGGCCCCATGCGGCACCTGACCTACCTGGCGGTCCTGGCCGGCTGCCTGGCCGGCGCTGGCTGGCTGGAGTGGTGGCCGGGCACCGGCGTGTACCGGCGGCTCCGGCGGCTGGCCCAAGCCCTGCTGCCGACGTTCGTGATCTTCATCGGGTGGGACCTCTACGCGATCTCACGACATCACTGGCGGTACGACCCGGCGCAGACGGTGGGACTAGTCCTTCCGGGCAGGCTCCCGGTCGAGGAGGCGCTGTTCTTCCTCGTCGTGCCGGCCTGCGCGATCCTCACCCTGGAGGCGGTCCGCCAGGTCACCGGCTGGCCGGCCGGCGACGAGCCCGACCCACCCGACCCACCCGACGATGCCGACATCGTTTCCAGGGACCGGACGGCGTGAACTACACCCAGCTCGCGGTGCTCGGCGTGCTCGTGGCGGTCTTCGTCGACATCGCCCTACTGCGGACCAGGCTGGTGCTGCGCCGGGTGTTCTGGCTGGCGTACGCCGTCGTGCTGGTCTTCCAGCTTCTGGCCAACGGCGTCCTGACCCACCGGCAGGTGGTGACCTATGACCAGGAGGCGATCCTCGGCCCGAGGCTGGCCGGGGCGCCCGTTGAGGACCTGCTCTTCGGCTTCGCGCTGGTCCTGCTGAGCCAGGGCGGCTGGGTCTGGCTGGGCCGGCGCGACCGCAAGCTGGGCCGGCGCGACCACGGGCTGGGCCGGCGCGGCAAGAGCCGGGACGCGAAGCGTGAGGTGGTCACCGAGCACGAGGTACGTCGCGACCACGGCGGCTAGCGCGGACATGACCACCGGCGTCCAGTTCAGCAGCAGGGCGGCGCCCTGCGGCGCGATCAGCAGCACGAGCATCAGGCTGACGCAGGCGATCCCGGCGACCGCCCAGTCCGCCAGCCTGGTCGCGGCGAGCAGCGCGAGCGGCCACATCAGGTACCACGGTTGCACCACCGGCCCCAGCATCACCAGCAGCAGCAGGGCAAGCCCGAGCGCCCGAACCGGCTGGACCCGCTGCGCCCGAACCCACAGGTAGCAGCAGAGCAGCACCGTGCAGGCCTGCCCGACCAGCCGCAGCGCGCCGATCAGCGGGTCCTGCGGGCTGGTCGCCTGCGCTATGCCACGCAGGGTGTTGACCAGCAGCGCGACCCCGGTCGGGATGGACAGGAAGTTGACCAGCAGGCCCGGGGTGTTGAGCAGCCGGACCCAGCCGATGCCCAGGCCGGTGGCCAGCGTGGCCAGCACGAACGTCGCGACGGCCACCGCGCCGACCTTGACCACGGCAGCCAGCCACGGCCGGCGGTCGTCGGTGCGGACCGCCCAGATCGGCACCAAGAAGCCGACCGCCAGCACGGCCGGTGCCTTGACCAGCACGGCCAGCGTGCACAGCACGGCCCCCAGCGCCAGCTTCCGCGCGCCGTACGGCGTGCTCCGGGTGACCTCTATCGCGATGGTGACACCGGCCACCACCAGGCCAACCATCAGCGCGTCGTTGTGCCCGCCCGCCACGAAGTGGGTGAGCAGCAGCGGGTTGAGCAGGCTGAGCCAGACCGCCAGCCGCGGGTCGGCGCCGCAGGCGGTGGCCAGCCGGGGCAGGTAGCGCGCGGTCAGCAGCACCCCACCGACCGCGATCAGCCGCATGCACAGCACGGTCAGCGCGACGTGGTCCCGGGTGATGATGGCGACCAGCCGGCCGAGGGTGAGCCACAGCGGCCCGTACGGCGCCGGGGTGTCGACCCATAGATGCTCCACCTCGTCCGCGAACGGGCCGGGCAGCGAGACCGGCCCGGCCGAGTACGGGTCCAGCCCGGCGTGGGTGAGCTGGGCCTGCGCGGCGTAGCTGTAGAGGTCTCGGCTGAACAGCGGCACCGCGACCAGCATCGGGGCGCCCCAGGTGAGGCCGAGCCGGAACAGCACCGGCACGTCCACGTCCGGCCCGGTGCCGGCGATGGCAGCCCGCACCGCCCGGCCCAGGTACAGCCAGGCCAGCCCGAGGATGGCCGCGCCGACGTAGGCTAGTGCCAGCGCGACGGTCGGGCCGACGCCGAGCCGCAGCACCGACAGCCCCGGCCACTGCCGGACCGGGTCGTAGACCGGGAGCGCACCCGCGCCCAGCGAGCCGAGCAGCAGCAGCAACGAGCCAGCCAGCCCGCCGCGCCGGATGGCGCGAAGCTGGATGGCGCCGCTGGCCCCAGCGGGCGTCCCGGTAGCCGCCCCGGTGGGCGCGAGGAGCATCACGGGTCCGGGCCCGCGGTGCCCACCGCGGCGGCGCGGGCCCGGCTGGCGATCAGCCACTCGGCCAGCACCGCGGCGGCCAGCACCAGTGCTCCGACGCAGATCGCCTCGACGATGTCCCGCGGCTCCAGCGGCCCGCCGCGCGGCATCAGCAGCAGTGCCATCGCGGCCGAGCCACCGGCCACCAGCGAGCGGACCCCGGTGTCCGCGCTGGCCGCGGCCAGGATCACGAACCCCCACAGCAGGTACCACGGCTGCACGACCGGCCCGAGCGCGACCACCGCGACCAGCCCCATCCCGATCGCCGGCACCGGCCCGATCCGGCGGGCCCGCACCAGCAGGACGGCGCACACCACAACGGCGGCCAGCCCGCCGGCACCGCGCCAGGCGGCGATCGCGCCGTCCATGTGGTCGCCGGCCCCGAACCAGGAGCCCAGCAGGCCGGTGAGCTGGCCCATCGTGGTGGTCACCGACAGCCAGTTGCGCACCTGGCCGGGGGTCTGCAGCGCGGCGACCCAGCCGTAGCCGAGGCCGCACGCCGTGCTGGTCACCGCCACCGTGCCGATCGCGGTCGCGCCAACCAGCAGCGCGGCCCGAAGCTGGCGCAGCCGGCCGCGCAACTGGTCGGCCCACAGCGGGACGCAGAACGCCAGCGCCAGCCCGGCCGGCGCCTTGACCAGCAGGGCCAGCGCGACCAGCGCCACGCCGAGCGCCGGCAGCCCGTCCAGCACCAGGGCCAGGCCCGCCACCAGCAGGCCGATCAGCAGGGCGTCGTTGTGCGCGCCGCCGACCAGGTGGATCAGCACCAGCGGGTTGAGCACACCGAGCCAGAGCGCGGACCGCGGGTCGACCCCCAGGCGCCTGGCCAGCCTCGGCACGTAGACCGCCATCAGCAGCACGCCGAGCACGGCGAGCAGCCGCAGCCCGAGCACCGCCGGCCAGGTGTGCTCCCCGGTGACCGCGATCACCCGGCCGGCCAGCACCAGGAACACCGGGCCGTACGGCGCCGGGGTGGCCTGCCACATCTGGTCGACGTTGTTTGCCAGCGGGCTGGCCAGGTCCTGCGGCCCGTGCTGGTAGGGGTTGACGTGGAACAGCGTCATCGCGCCCTGGGCGGCGTAGCTGTAGACGTCCTTGCTGAACAGCGGAGGGACGACCAGCAGCGGTGCGGCCCACTGGGCCAGGGTGACGAGCAGGTCGTGCCGGTCTGGGCCGCCCGGGACCCCGACCAGCCGGCCGAGCCGGATCCAGGCCACCACCAGCAGGACCAGGCCGCCGTACGCGCCGATGGTGGCGAGCTGGGTGATCCCGACCACCTGCGAGACCAGGAAGTCCTTGGGGTGCTCCGGGTAGGCGCCGGCGATCATCCCGCAGCCGGCGAGCAGGAGCGCGCCCAGCACTCCCAGGGCACGGTGCCGGGCCGCGTCCGCGGTGACCGGGCCGCCGGGCCGCCGGGCCGCCGGGCCGGTGCGAGCGCGCTGCCAGGCGGCGCTGACCCTGACCGGGTAACCGCTCATCGGGCCGGTCGGCCGGTGCCGGCACCGGTGACCCGCTGGGCCGCGAGGCGGCCGGAGATCAGCACCATCGGCACGCCGACACCTGGCTGCGTGCCGGAACCGCAGAACACGACGTTCTCCACCCCCGAGGCGAGGTTGGCCGGCCGGAACGGGCCGGTCTGCCGGAGCGTGTGCGCGGCGGAGAACGGCGTACCTTGCGCCATCCCACCCGCCGCCCAGTCTTCTGGCGTGACGATCTGCTCGGCCTCGATGGACTCACCGAAGCCGAGGTACCCGCGGTCCTCCAACGTCGACACGATCGTGTCACGGTACCGGTCCCGGAGGCGGTCCCACGCCAGGGGCGCGCCAAGGTGAGGTACCGGCACCAGCACGTAATACGCCTGCCGGCCGGCCGGCGCGAGCCCTGGATCGCTTCGTGTCGGGTTGGTGACCAACAGTGACGGATCGGACATCAACTGCTGCCTGCCAACGAGCTCCTCGAACGCCGTCCGCCAGGACCGGCCGAAGTGGACGTTGTGATGCGCGATCCCGCGGTACGCCGCCCGGGACCCAACGTGCAGCAGGAAGCAGCTCGGGGAGTAGCGAAGCCGTGCCAGCCTGCGCGGGGCGAGCCCGGGCGGCAGCAGCTCACGGTAGGCGACCGGGAGGTCCGGGCTGAGCACGACCACGTCGGCGGGGATGCGCTCGCCGCACGCCGTCCTGACCCCGCGGGCACGGCCGTTCGACACCTCCACCTGGACGACGGCGGTCTCGTACCGGACCGTGACGCCATGCCTGACCGCGACGGCGGCCAGTGCTCGTGGCACCGCGTGCACACCGCCCCGCGGGAAGTACACCCCCTTGACGCAGTCCAGATAGGAGATGACCGCGTAGAGCGCCCGCGCCTGGTACGGCGAGAGGCCGGCGTAGAGCGCCTGGAAGGAGAAGATCCGGCGCAGCCGCGGGTCGGTGAAGTACCTGGCCACCCGGGGTGCCAGCCGGCCGAACCCGCCCAGCAGCGCGAGCCGGGCCAGCTCCGGGCCGACCAGGCCCAGCGGGGAGTCCAGGTTGCGGCCGATGAAGCGCGGCAGCTCCAGCCGGTACAGCTTTTCGACGTAGGCCACGAACCGGCGGTAGCCGGCCGCCTCGCCCGGGCCGCACACCGCCGCAAGGTGGTCGGCCATCCGCTCCACGTCGGCGTGCACGTCGATCACCGAACCGTCCGGGAAGTGCGCGCGGTACGCCGGGTCGAGCCGGGTCAGCTCCAGCCAGTCCTCCAGCCGCTCGCCCACCGCGGCCAGCGGCTCGGCGACCAGCTCGGGCATGGTGAGCACGGTCGGGCCGGTGTCGAAGGTGTAGCCGGCCAGGCTCAGCCGCCCGGCCCGACCGCCCGGCCCGGGCTCCCGCTCCAGCACCGTCACCGTGCGGCCGGCGGCGGCCAGGTGCAGCGCGCAGGACAGCCCGGCCAGGCCGGCGCCCACCACGACGACGCGCTCGGTCGGCCCGCTGACGGTACGAATCAGACCCGCCGGGCGGTCGCGGCCACGGCCAGCTCGCGTAGTGCCTGGGCCGGGCCCGGCTGGACCGGTCCGGCGGCCAGCGCCGCGGTGCCGCGCCCGACCCGGTCGGCGATCATGTGCTCCACCTCGGCCAGGGCGCCGGTCTCGGCGATCACCGCCCGCAGCGCGGTCACCCCGTCCGGCGGCAGGGCCGGGTCGCCGAGGTGCTTGGCCAGCAGCGCGGCCTGCCGGCCGTCGGCCCGCTCGGCGGCCAGCGCGACCAGGACCGTCCGCTTGCCCTCGCGCAGGTCGTCGCCGGCTGGCTTGCCGGTCTTGGCCGGGTCGCCGTACACCCCGAGCACGTCGTCGCGGAGCTGGAACGCCTCGCCTACCGGCACGCCGTACGCCGTGTAGGTCTCGATCAGCTCCCGTGGGCCGCCGGCCAGCGCGGCGCCAAGGTGCAGGGGGCGTTCGACGGTGTACTTCGCCGACTTGTACCGGGCCACCCGCAGCGCGGCGGCCACGCTGTCCACCCCGCGGGCCTGCTCGACGACGTCCAGGTACTGCCCGCACATCACCTCGGTGGACATCCGGTCGTGGACCGCCAGGCCCCGGTGCACCGCCTCGACCGGCAGCCCGCACCCGCGCAGCATCTGGGCCGACCAGAGCAGGCACAGGTCGCCGAGCAGGATCGCCGCCGCGGCGCCGAACGCCGTCGCCGAGCCGTCCCAGCCCGCCTGCTGGTGGGTCGCGGCGAACCGGCGGTGGATAGCCGGCCGGCCCCGCCGGGTGTCCGAGGCGTCCATCAGGTCGTCATGCATCAGCGCCCCGGCGTGCAGCAGCTCCAGGCTGGCCGCGGCCGTGACGATCGGCGCGCCGTCCGGCCCGCCGGCACCGCGCCAGCCCCAGTAGACGAACGCCGGCCGCAGCCGCTTGCCCCCGGCAACGAAGTCCGCGACCGCCCGTACCGCCGGCAGCAGGTCCCGGGTCATGCCGGCCAGCTCGGCGCACCGCTCGTCGAGGAAGCCGGCCAGCGCGGCGGCCACCCGCTGGGCGATCTCGGCTGCCCGGTCGGTCACGGGTCGAGTATCCCGGGAGGCGGAACCGGGTCTCCGGCTACCCTTACCCTTGCGGCATGGCGAGCACTGCGCGCGGTTGGAATGCGCACGATCGGACCGTGCGCGATCGGATGGCGGCGGGCAGGCCGACGTTCTCCTTCGAGTTCTTCCCGCCGAAGACCGCCGAGGACCAGCGGATCCTGTGGCGTACTATCCGCGAGCTCGAGTCGCTGCGGCCGTCGTTCGTCTCCGTCACCTACGGCGCCGGCGGGTCCACCCGCGAGCGCACCGTGGAGGTCACCGAGCGGATCGCCACCGAGACCACGTTGCTGCCGGTGGCGCACCTCACCGCGGTCGGCCACTCGGTGCGCGAGCTGCGCAACATGATCGGGCAGCTCGCCGCGGCCGGGGTGCGGGACATCCTGGCGCTGCGCGGCGACCCGCCCGGCGACCCGACCGGCGAGTGGGTGCGGCACCCGGAGGGCCTGGCGTACGCCGAGGACCTGGTCCGGCTGGTCCGGGCCAGCGGTGACTTCTGCGTGGGCGTCGCGGCGTTCCCGTACAAGCATCCCCGCTCGCCCGACATCGAGTCCGACACCGAGCACTTCGTGCGCAAGTGCCGGGCCGGTGCCGACTACGCCATCACCCAGATGTTCTTCCGGGCCGAGGACTACCTGCGGCTGCGCGACCGGGTGGTCGCCGCCGGCTGTGCCGTGCCGATCATCGCGGGCCTGATGCCGGTGACCCGGATCAGCACGATCGAGCGGTCCGAGAAGCTGTCCGGGGCACCGTTCCCGGCCGAGCTGGCGGCGCAGTTCGCGCTGGTAGCCGAGGATCCGGCGGCGGTGCGCCGGCTCGGCATCGAGCAGGCCAGCGCGCTGTCCGAGCGGCTGCTCGCGGAGGGCGCGCCGGGAATCCACTTCATCACCTTCAACCGGTCCACAGCGACCCGGGAGGTGTGGTCCAACCTGGCCCTGTCCAGCCGGACCTGACCTCCACCTTGTCGCCGGGCGGGGCCGTGCGGGGCCGGGCGGGGTGGTCAGGCGGGGGAGTCGAGCTCGGCGTACGTGGCCAGCGACGGGGACCGGCGGGCCTGCAGGTCGCAGGCCACCGACTCGGCGTCGCGCAGCACGCGCAGCGCGTTGCCGCAGCTCAGCTTGCCGATCTCGGCGTCGGACCAGCCCCGGTCCAGCAGCTCGGCGACCAGCGCCGGGTAGCGGCTGACGTCCTCCAGCCCGACCGGCGTGCTGTCCATCCCGTCGAAGTCACCGCCGAGCCCGGCATGGTCCACCCCGGCGACCGCCCGTACGTGCTCGACGTGGTCCGCCACCTCGGCGACCGTGGCCGGCGGCGGGGGCGGCTCGCTCCAGGCGCGCAGGAAGGTGAACACGGCGTGCAGGTCGCGGGTGTCGACCCCCGCCTGCCCGGCCGCCTCCCGGCCGTGCAGGTACCAGTCGGCGTGCCGCTGGGCCACGAACAGTGGCACGAACGTCACCATGCACAGCCCGCCGTTGCCGGCCAGCGCGGCCAGCACGTCGTCCGGCACGTTGCGCGGGTGGTCGCACAGCGCCCGGGCGGAGGAGTGCGAGAAGATCACCGGTGCCTCGCTGGCCCGTAGCGCGGCCCGCATGGTCTCCGGTGCGACGTGCGAGATGTCGACGAGCATGCCGAGCCGGTTCATCTCGGCGACGACCTCCTCGCCGAACCGGGACAGCCCGCCGACCGCGGGCTCGTCGGTGGCCGAGTCGGCCCACGGCGTGTTGTGGTTGTGGGTCAGCGTGAGGTAGCGGACACCGAGGGCGTACAGCATCCGCAGCGCGCCGAGCGAGCAGTCGATCGAGTGCCCGCCCTCGGCGCCCATCAGCGACGCGATCGTCCCGGCCCGCAACGCGCGCTCGGCCTCGTCGGCGGTGCGGGCCAGGGTCAGGTCGGCCGGGTAGCGGGCGGCCATCCGGTGGACGTGGTCGATCTGGTCCAGGGTCGCGGTGACGGCGCCGCGGCCGGCGAGCGTGCTCGGGACGTACACCGACCAGAACTGCGCGCCGACGCCACCAGCACGCAGCCGGGGCAGGTCGGTGTGCAGCGCGGGCTGGTGGGTGGCGAGGTCCATCCGGTCCAGGTCGTAGCCGGCCTTGTTCCGCATCGCCCAGGCCACGTCGTTGTGGCCGTCGAACACGGGGTGCTCGGCCAGGATCCGCCCGGCACGGGCCAGCGAGTCGGTCACGGGTGAAGACCGTATCGGCGCTGGGCCGACCTGTCGCGTGAAGGTCACCAGAGTCCGGGACCAGGCTGGTGACCTTCACGTGACAAGTGCCAGGGGGCCGCTATGACGGCGGTGGCGGCCAGCGCAACGGCAGCTCGGCGGCGAGGATGCCGAACGGCCGGGCGTCGCCAGGGAACCGGTAGTGCCGGGCCAGCGAGACGAAGCCGACGTCCTCGTACAGCCGCCACGCTCGGGTCGGACCCTCCGGCGTGGACAGCAGCATCCGCCGCTGGTCGACCGCCTCCGCCAGGGTGAGCAGCAGCTGCCGGCCGACGCCCTGCCCCTGATGCTCGGGCAGCACGTGCAGCTCGCACAGCTCGAACCCGCTGGTCAGCCAGTACGCCGCCTGGCCCGGCCCGATCGCCGTCTGCACCTGGTCATGCCACCACTGTCCGGGCCTGCTCGCATACCCGTACCCGAACCCGACCAGCCGATCCTGCTCGTCCAGGGCGGCGACCGCGCGGAAACCCGGTAGCCGGGTGTGCGAGACCGCGTAGCCGGCCCGCTGCATCCCGATCCCGGCCGGGTAGGCCATCGCGGTCTCGTAGACGGCCATGGCCTCCTCAACCCGGTCCCGCATCCGACCGGGCGCCCAGTGCACGACCTGCACCCTCGGCTGGGCCTTCATGCCGGCACCCTCACCCGGTCCGGTCCGCCGGCGGCGGCGGGCGGTGGTCATGGGGGCGTGACCAGCTCGGCAAGGGGTCGTCCACGGTCCGCAGCGTAGTCGGCGTGCGTCGCCGGCCGCGTCCGGCGTTACAGCAGCGCGAGCTGCTCAGGCACCCCCGCATCCCGGTCGGCCGGTACGGCGGCCTGACCCGCGACGCGCCGCTCCGGACGGTCCACCTCCGGACGGTCCATCCCGCGGCGGCCGATGCCGTACCTCGCCGCCAGCGTGGCCACCAGGTCACCGATCTGGCGCTGGTAGGCCTTTGGCGCGTAGGCACCGCGCGCGTAGAGCCGCTCGTACGCCGGGACCAGGCCGGGATATGCCCTGGCCAGCCAGGCCATGTACCACTCCCGGGCGCCTGGCCGCAGATGCAGCACGACCGGGCTGACCTGCCGGGCGCCGGTGCCGGCGATGGCTCGCACCGTGGCCTCCAAGGCGGCCGGCGAGTCGGTGAGGTAGGGCAGGATCGGCGCCATCAGCACGCCGCAGCACACGCCCGCGCCGTTCAGCGTGGCGCACACCGCCAGCCGTCTGGCCGGGCTGGGCGTGCCCGGCTCGACCTGCCGCCACAGTGCCCGGTCGACGAACCCGACCGACACGTTCGTGCTGACCTCGGTGACCTCGGCCGCCTGCCGCAGCAGCGGCAGGTCGCGCAGGATCAGCGAGCCCTTGGTGAGGATGGAGAACGGGTTGGCCGCGTCCCGCAGCGCGGCCAGCACGCCGGGCATGAGCTGGTAGCGCCCCTCGGCCCGCTGGTAGCAGTCGACGTTGGTCCCCATCGCGATCGGCTCGCCGCGCCAGGACCGCCCGGCCAGCTCACGCCGGACCAGCTCCGGCGTGTTGACCTTCACCACGACCCGGCGGTCGAAGTCCAGCCCGGCGTCGAGGTCGAGGTAGGTGTGGGTGTTGCGCGCGAAGCAGTAGACGCAGGCGTGCGAACACCCGCGATAGGGGTTGATGGTCCACCCGAACGGCATCCGGGAGGCGGCGGGCACCTTGTTGATCGCGGACCGGGCGCGCACCTCGTAGAACGTCATCCCGCGGAGCTCCGGCGTGTCGAAAGTGCGCACGCCGACCCGGTCCAGCCCGAACAACGCGCCGTCCTCGCCGGCCGAGCTCCGCAGATGATCCCATTGCACGGCACTGATTCGAACACGAGTTCGATGAGCTGTCCACCCTCATCCCGCCGGTTCTCGTGACGATCATCAGAGAGCCGCTGGCCGCGGAGCCACCGGTCTGGGCAGCGCCCCCTCGACCTGGTGAACGGCTCGGTATTGCCACGCGCGTGTAGCCTCTCGGCCATGACGGAACGCTCCGCCATCACTCCCAAGGTTCCTCAGCAGGAGAGCGAGCAGACCTTCGACCGGCTCCTGGACGAGGGCGAGCAGCGCCTCGGCCGGTCGTGGACGGGGCTGGTCTCGACGGGTCTGCTCGGCGGCCTGGACGTCGGCGTGGGCGTGCTCGCGCTGTTGCTCGTCGAGCATGCGACGCACAACGTGCTGCTCGCCGGCCTGGCCTTCTCGATCGGTTTCATCGCGCTGACGTTGGCACGCAGTGAGCTGTTCACCGAGAACTTCCTCGTCCCGGTCGTCACGGTCATTGCCAAGAAGGCGTCGCTGCGGTCGCTCGGCCGCCTGTGGGGCGTCACGATGGTGACCAACCTGATCGGTGGCTGGGTCCTGACCGGCCTGGTGATGGCGGGCTTCCCAGCGCTGCGCAGCACAGCGGTCGAGGCGGCCACGTCCTACGTCGAGCTGGGCATCACCTGGCGCGCTTTCGCGATCGCGCTGGTCGGTGGCATGTTGATCACACTGATGACCCACATGCAGCACGCGACGGACTCCGACGGCGTGCGCCTGGTGCCGGCGGTCGCCATGGGCTTCCTGTTAGCTGTCGGCAAGGTGAACCACGCGATCGTCGCGTCCCTCGTCTGCTTCGCCGCGCTGCATGCTGGCGCCCCGTTCGGCTACGCCGACTGGCTGGGCCTGTTCGCCTTCGCGGCGCTTGGCAACATGATCGGTGGGCTGGGGCTGGTCACGATGCTGCGCCTGCTGCAGATACCCCACAAGGTTCTCGCCGAGCGCAACGACGCCAGCGACGCCGTCGGCTAGCACGCTCGTGAGGCGGTGAGCACGGCGACGGCCGCGTCCCGTGCAGTGATCATCTGGCTCGGACCAGCAGGCCGTCGGTGTGGGCGGCCTGCCACCCGACCCTGGCCAGGAACCTGTATCAACATCCCGACGTGCGGCATCCGAACATGGTACAAACCGTGACCCCGCCGGCGGTCCGGCGGGCCGGGAAGGGAGGGACCGTCGTGGTCACCGCACGCAGGCCGTCGCCCTGGCAGGTCGTGCTGGTCGCCGTACCGGTCGCGGTGCAGGCATGGGTCGCCCGCACCCAGCCCGGCTGGACGTTCCACACCCACCTCGCGCTGGCCGGCGACCCGGACCGGTTCGCCGCGGCGCGGCAGGGCGTCGCACGGCCCGACGCCGGGTTCGCGCTCGCGCTGGACTCCGCCTTCGCGCTGTCCTGGGCGATCGTGGTCGGCTACCTCTGCTACGTCGGCATCCGCTCGTGGGCGCCGGCGTACCGGCGCGAGTCGCCGCGGTGGAGGCTGGTCTGGGGGGTGATCTGGCTGGCCGCCCCGGTGGCCGCGCTGCTCGACCTGACCGGGAACGCGCTCATCTGGGCGCTGCTCGGCAGCGGGCAGCCCGGCCGGGGCTGGCTGCTGGCCCTGTGCACGGTCTCCTGGCTGGCGCTGCTCGCCTACCTCGCCTCCGGCGCCGGCCTGCTGTGGTGTGCGGTCGGGCCGGTGCTCGCCCCGGTGCTGCGGCCCCTGCTGCGCGCCGGGTTCGGTCGGCTCGACCGGCTGGCCGGCGTGCACCCGCCGCCACGCGAAAGCATCCCGGCGCAACGACCCGGCCGCGGGATCGGCATCTGCCTGTCCGGTGGCGGGATCCGGGCGGCCAGCGTGGCGCTCGGGGCGCTGCGCGCGCTGGACAGCCCGGCCACCATCACCGGCACGCAGCCGCGGTCGCTGTTCCAGCGCGCCCGGTGGCTGACCTCGGTGTCCGGCGGGGGCTACACGGCGGCCGGCTGGCGGGTCAGCAGCTACTCCGCCCCCCCGAACGCCGAGCCGCGGGACGGCTCCTTCGACGCTGGGGCACCGTGGGCGCAGTCGGTCGCGCGGCGCGCCCGTTTCCTGGAGAACCCGCGCGGCGGGCTCGGGTTTGGCGTCCTGCAGGCGGTGCTGCGCAGCGCGCTGGTGCTCGGTGTGGTGCTGGCCTGCGCGCACCTCGCCGGCTGGCTGGTCGGCTGGCTGGTCGGTTCCTCCGGCGTGCACCCCGGGTTCACCACCGGTGTCCGGCTGGTCGACGCCCGGCTGGTCTGGCCCTGGCTCGTCCCGCTGCTGGCGGCCCTGCTGGCCAGCACGGCCGGCTTCTTCCACCCGTCCGCGAGCCGAGCGCGCGTCCTGTGCTGGCGGACCGCGCGGGTGCTGTGCGCTGCGGCTGCTGTGCTGTTCCTGCTGCTCGTCGGCATCCCGGCCGCGCTGCGGTACGGGCCCGGCCTGGTCGCCCGGATCGTCCACCCGGGCCAGGGCGCGGACGGGGCTGGCCCCGGTGCCGGCCTGCTCGGCGTCCTGAACGGGCTCGGCCTGGTCGCCGCCCTGGTCGGCGTGGCCCGGGCGGAGGTGAAGAAGCACTGGCTGCGGCTCGGCGGCCTGATGCTGCTGCTGGCCTGGCTCGGCTATGCCGGCACCGTGGCCAACGCCGCCGCGCGGGGCTACCACAACGCGCTGACGTCGGGCTGGCTGCTGGCCACGGCGATCGGGGTGCTGGTGGTGGGCGACATCCTGCCCGCGCACCGGCTCACCCTCGGCGGGCTCTACCGCAAGCGGCTGGCGGGCACGTTCACGCTGGATCCCGGCCCGGCGGTGCCGCTGGCCCCGGTCGCCTACGGGGAGGAGCGCCGCTGGGACGCCTACGCCGACCAGGCCGGTCCCGAGCTGGTCATCTGCGCCACCGCGCACTCCTCCACGCTCGGCTCCAGCGGGGTGAAGGGCTACGCGTTCACCTTCAGCCCACGCGAGGTCACCGGCTGGTACGACGGCACGCCGTACCGCTGCCCGGTGCCGGACTACCCGACCGGCTCCTGGTGGGACGGCTTCCCGCGCGGCTGGCTGGTCAGCCGGGCGATGGCGCTGTCCGGCGCGGCGATCGCCTCCGCGATGGGCCGGCAGGCGCTCGGCACCACCAACGCGCTGCTGGCCGCGACCAACCTGCGGCTCGGTGCCTGGGTGCCGAACCCCCGGTTCGTCGGCGAGTTCGCCGACCGGGCCCGCTCGCCCCGGGTGCACCTGGGCTACCTGGCGAAGGAGATCTTTGGCAGGTACCGGGTCGACAACGACCCGTTCGTCTACGTCGCGGACGGCGGCCACCGGGAGAACCTGGGCCTGGTGGAGCTGCTGCGGATGAAGCCGGAGGTGGTGTTCAGCATCGACGCCAGCGGGGACCCGCCGGGCTCGTTCAGCACGCTGAAGCAGGCGATCGAGATGGCCCGGCTCGAGCTCGGCGTCACGGTCACCGTGCGCTGGGCCGAGGTGGAGCATCCGGCACAGGGGCTGCCGGACGACTGCGTGGCCCGCGGCGACATCCGCTACCCGGACGGCTCGACCGGCCGGCTCTACTACGGTCGCTACCAGCCCTGCGCCTGCTGCCCCAGCGCGCTGCTCGACTACTCGACCACCCGGCCGCCGTTCCCGTACTACTCGACCAGGGACCAGTTCCTCAGTCCGGACGAGTACGCCAAGCTGGTCGACCTCGGCGAGCACGTCGGCCAGCGGCTGGCCGCGCTGTACGCGGCCGACGAGGCGGACCGGGCCGGCAGGTCGGTCGCCGTGGTGGCCCGCTGACGCCGGTCAGCCGTGCAGGCCGCACTCGGTCTTGCCCTGGCCGGCCCACCGGCCGGACCGGCTGCCCTCGCCGGGCGCGACCCGCCGGGTGCACGGCGCGCAGCCGATCGACGGGTACCCGTCGTCGGTGAGCGGGTTGACCAGCACGCCATGTGCGGCGACGTAGCGGTCGACCTCGGCCTGGGTCCAGGCGGCCAGCGGGTTGACCTTGACCAGGCCGCGCCGCTCGTCCCACTCCACCACCCGGACGGCCCGCCGGGTGACCGCCTCGTCCCGCCGGACGCCGGACGCCCAGGCGTGGTACGGCGCCAGGGCGCGGGCCAGCGGCTCGACCTTGCGCAGGGCGCAGCACCGGTCTGGGTCGCGTTCGTACAGCCTCGGCCCGTACCGCGCGTCCTGCTCGGCCACGCTCTGCCGCGGGGTGACCGACACCAGGGTGACCGGCAGCGTGGCCGCCACCGCGTCCCGGGTGCCAATTGTCTCGGCGAAGTGGTAGCCGGTGTCCAGGAAGATCACGTCGATGCCCGGCATGGCCCGGGCGGCGAGGTGGGCGACCAGCCCGTCACCCATCGACGAGGTCACGCACAGCGCGTCGCCGAACTCCACGGCCGCCCAGCCCAGGATCTCGGCCGGGTGGGCACCCTCCAGCTCGGCGCCCTTGGCCTCGGCCAGCGCCCGTAGCCGGTCCCGGTCGGCCGCGGGCACGCTCACGGCGACCCTCCCCAGGACGCCGCGGCCGCGCCCCAGGGGGCCAGGCCGACGAACCGCACGGCCCACACTCGCCGGCAGGCCGAACACAGCCACTGCCCCGCCTGCTTGGCGGCCGCCGGCTCGCCGTACGGCCGGATGTCCTCCTCGCCGCAGTACGGGCAGTAGAACACCGGCACGTGCCGTGGGGTGCCGCCGTCGGTCATCGCAGCCTTCTCATCGTGGCTCGCTCATCGCAGCCAGGCCTCCTCCGCCCGGGCGACGTACGCGGCGAACCGCTCGCCCGGCTCGCGACGGTCCAGGTAGCCGCGTAGCACCCGCTCGGTGTAGTCCGCCGCCTCGTCGGCCCGAACCTTCAGCCCGCGGAACTTCTTCCCGAACGCCGCGTCGACGCCGAGGTGGCCGCCCAGGTGAACCTGGAAGGACTCCACGTCCGTGCCGTCCCGGTCCCGCGAGATCAGCCCCTTGAACCCGATGTCCGCGGTCTGGAACCGGGCGCAGGAGTTCGGGCAGCCGTTGAGGTTGATGGTGATCTGCTCGTCGAAGCCGGGCAGCCGGCGCTCCAGCTCGTCGTACAGCCAGCGCGCCCGCTCCTTGGTCTCGACGATCGCCAGCTTGCAGAACTCGGTGCCGGTGCAGGCGATGGTGCCGCGCCGGAACACGCTCGGCCGCACCGGCAGGCCCAGCCCGGCCAGCTCGGCGGTCAGCCCGGCCACGTCAGACACGTCCAGGATCACGATCTGCTGCTGGCCGGTGGTCCGGACCCGGCCGGCACCGTACTCGGTGGCCAGCTCGGCCAGCCGGGACAGCTCACGGCCCGAGGTCCGCCCGCCGCGCAGCGCGAAGCCGACGGCGTACCGCCCGTCGACCTGCTCGCAGGCCCCGATGTGGTCGCGCTGGACCGTCGCGGCGGGCGCGGCCGGCCCGTCCGGCAGCGGCGCGGCCAGGTACTCCTTCTCCAGCGTCTCCCGGAACCGCCGCGGCCCCCAGTCGTCCACCAGGAACTTCAGCCGGGCGTGCATCCGGGACCGCCGGTAGCCGTAGTCGCGGAACAGGCCGGTGACACCGGCCCAGGCCTCGGCCACCCGGTGCGGCTCGACGAACGCCCCGAGCCGCACCGCCAGCTTCGGGTTGGTGGACAGCCCGCCGCCCACCCACAGGTCGAAGCCGGGCTGCCCGTCCGGCCCGGTCACCCCGACGAACGCGACGTCGTTGATCTCGTGGTTGGTGCAGTGCCGGGCGCAGCCGGAGATCGAGGTCTTGAACTTGCGCGGCAGGTTGGAGAACGCCGGGTCGCCGATGTAGCGGTCCACCACCCCGCGGAGGTACGGCGTCGCGTCGATCACCTCGTCGGCGAGCACCCCGGCCAGCGGGCAGCCCAGGATCACCCGGGGCGTGTCGCCGCAGGCCTCCGTGGTGGTCAGCCCGACCGCCTCCAGCCGGGACCAGATCTCCGGCACGTCCTCGATCCGGATCCAGTGGAGCTGGATGTTCTGCCGGTCGGTCACGTCGGCGACGTCCCGGCCGAGCTCGGTGGCGATCCCGCCGATCACGCCGAGCCGCTCGGTGCTGAGCTGGCCGCCGTCGATCCGGATCCGGAGCATGAAGTACTCGTCCTCGAGCTCCTCCGGCTCCAGGACCGCGGTCCGCCCGCCCGGGATGCCGGGGGCCCGCTGGGTGTAGAGCCCGTACCAGCGGAACCGGCCGCGCATGTCGCCAGGGTCGATGCCTTTGAACCCGGTGTGGGCGTAGATGTCCAGGATCCGTTGCCGGACAGCGAGCCCGTCACTGTCCTTCTTGGTCCGCTCGTTCGGGTTGAGCGGCTCCCGGTAGCCCAGGGCCCACTGGCCCTGACCGAGCTGCGCCATCTGTGCTGCCTCGACGTCGGGTCGTGCCGGGACACGGCACGGCGGATGGGGGTGCGGACGGGAGAGGTGCGCCGGTCAGCCGCGGCGACAGGCGGCGGCGACAACCCGGTGCAGGTCGACATGCAGCCGGGCCACGAGCGGTACGCCGCGCGAGGTCATGCAGCCAGGGTGCCACACCGGGTCCACACCTCACACCGGTCTACACCTGGGGGGCCTCGACGGTCCGGTCGGCGCGTGACACCATCGGAGCATGTACCGAAGCCTGGGGCTTGTGGCGCGACTTCATGTCGACCTGCTGCGGGTCTCCAGCGCGGCCTGTCGTCCGACCTGACCGGGTCGGGCGTCTCTTTCTGGCTGAGCCCCGGCCCGCCCGAAATCGGGTGCCGGGCGCTTTCGGGACAGCGCGCAGCGTTGTGTCTCCTCGCCGGCACCACACCCCTCTCGCCGGCATTCGAGGAGCCTCGGTGACGTCCACCGTCACGCCCCCCAGCACAGCCACATCGCCAGGCACAGCACGTGGCACATCGCCAGCCCCGGCAGCCGGCCGGCCCGCTGGCTCCGGCGCCACGGTCTGGCTGACCGGGTTGCCCAGCGCGGGCAAGACCACCATCGCCCGTGCGGTGGGGGCCAGGCTGCGTGCGGCCGGCCGCCGGGTCGAGCTGCTGGACGGCGACGCGGTGCGGGAGACCCTGTCGGCCGGGCTCGGCTTCTCCCGGGCGGACCGGGAGACCAACGTCGCCCGGATCGGGTTCGTCGCCGACCTGCTAGCCCGCAACGGCGTGCTCGTGCTGGCCGCGGTGATCTCGCCGTACGCCGCGTCCCGGGACGCGGTGCGGGCCCGGCACGCCGCCTCCGGCGCCGCGTTCGTCGAGGTGTACATCGCTACCCCGGTCGAGGAGTGCGCCGCCCGCGACGTCAAGGGGCTGTACGCGCGGCAGCGGGCCGGCGAGATCAGCGGGCTGACCGGGGTGGACGACGCCTACGAGCCGCCGGCCGCCGCCGACCTGGTGCTGGACACCGTAGGCGCGTCGGTCGAGGGCTGCGCCGCCGCCGTGCTCGACCTGCTGCGGGCCCGGGGCCTGCTGGACCGGGGCCCGCACCATCACGCCGAGGAGACCGTGCGATGACCGTTTCCGTCGACACGCCGACCGTCGACCGGGCCGACAGCCTGACCTGCCTGGAGGACGAGTCGGTCCACATCCTGCGTGAGGTGGTGGCCACGTTCCAGCGGCCGGTGCTGCTGTTCTCCGGCGGCAAGGACTCGATCGTGATGCTGCGGCTGGCGGAGAAGGCGTTCTGGCCGGGCCGGATCCCGTTCCCGGTGATGCACATCGACACCGGGCACAACTTCCCCGAGGTCGTCGAGTTCCGGGACCGGCGGGTGACCGAGCTCGGCGTCGAGCTGGTCGTGGCGAGCGTGCAGGAGTCGATCGACACCGGTCGCGTCCGCGAGCTGCCCGGCTCCTCCCGCAACCCGCTGCAGACGGTGACGCTGCTGGACGCCATCGCGGCGCACCGCTTCGACGCCGTCCTGGGCGGGGCCCGGCGGGACGAGGAGAAGGCCCGGGCCAAGGAGCGGGTCTTCAGCGTGCGGGACGAGCTCGGCCAGTGGGACCCGCGCAACCAGCGGCCCGAGCTGTGGGGCCTCTACAACGGCCGGCACCGGCCGGGCGAGCACCTGCGGATCTTCCCGCTGTCGAACTGGACCGAGCTGGACGTGTGGGGCTACATCCGGCGGGAGGGCATCGAGGTGCCGTCGATCTACTACGCCCACCGGCGCGAGGTCGTCCAGCGCGACGGCATGCTGATCGCGGTCACGCCGTTCACCCCACCGGAGCCGGGGGAGCCGGTGCGCACCGAGACCGTCCGCTACCGCACCGTCGGCGACGCCACCTGCACCGGCGCGGTCCGCTCGGACGCGGCCAGCCTGGACGACATCGTCGCCGAGGTCGCCATCACCCGGCTCACCGAGCGCGGCGCGACCCGGGCCGACGACCGGGCCAGCGAGGCCGCGATGGAGGACCGCAAGCGGGAGGGCTACTTCTAGTGGAGAGCCTGCTGCGGGTCGCCACCGCCGGCTCGGTGGACGACGGCAAGAGCACCCTGGTCGGCCGGCTGCTGCACGACGCCAAGGCGGTCTTCGCGGACCAGCTCGCGGCGGTCGAGCACGCCAGCCGGCGGCGCGGGTACGACGAGGCCGACCTGGCGCTGCTGGTGGACGGGCTGCGGGCCGAGCGTGAGCAGGGCATCACGATCGACGTGGCCTACCGGTACTTCGCCACCCCGCGGCGCACCTTCGTGCTGGCCGACACGCCCGGGCACATCCAGTACACCCGCAACATGGTGACCGGCGCGTCCACCGCGGACGTGGCGATCGTGCTGGTCGACGCGCGCAAGGGCCTGGTCGAGCAGTCCCGCCGGCATGCCACCATCGCCGCGCTGCTGCGGGTCCGGCACGTCGTCCTGGCGGTGAACAAGATGGACCTCGTCGGCTTCGCCGAGGAGGTCTTCGACGAGATCCTGGCCGACTTCGCCGCGCTGGCGGAGCGGCGGTCGGTCCGGTCCTGGTCCGCGGTGCCGATCTCGGCGCTGCTCGGTGACAACGTGGTGGACCGCTCGGCCGCGACGCCGTGGTACGCCGGCCCGCCGCTGCTGGAGCACCTGGAGACCCTCGACATCCAGGAGAACCGGGAGCTGCCGGCCGAGGACGCCGCCGGCGAGGCGGCCGCCGAGGACGAGGTGCGGTTCCCGGTGCAGCTCGTGATCCGGCCGCGGCGGCACGGGTACGCCGACTTCCGCGGCTACGCCGGCCGGGTCGAGGCCGGCACGCTGCGGCCGGGCACCCCGGTGACCGTGCTGCCGTCCGGGCAGGCCAGCACGGTGGCCGCCATCGACACTGCGGACGGGCCGTTGGCCGAGGCAGGTGCCGGCCGGTCCGTCGTGGTCCGGCTGGCCGACGACGTAGACGTGTCCCGCGGTGACCTGCTGGTCGCCGGCCGGCCACCGTCGGTTACCCGGGAGCTGGCGGTCACCGTGTGCTGGCTGGCTGAGGAGCCGCTGCGCCCGGGTGGCCGGTACCGGATCCGGCACACCACCCGCGAGGTGCGCGCCGTCGTCGAGCCGCGCACCCGGCTGGATGTGTCCACATCGGACAGTGCGCCGACGGACACGCTGGCCCTCAACGACATCGGCCAGGTGCTGCTGCGCACCGCCGAGCCCCTGGTGGTCGACCCGTACTCCCGGCACCGGGCCACCGGAGCGTTGCTGATCGTGGACGAGACGTCCGGCGCGACGGTCGCGGCCGGCATGGTGGAAGGAGCTCGATGAGTCGCACGAAGTGGGGGGTGGTCGCCCTCGCCGGCGCTGTCGCCGGGCTGGGGCTGGCCGCCTGCGGCTCCAGCACGGCGACGGACATGGGCACCACGACCGGGTCCGTCGCCGAGGTCCGGCTCGGCTACTTCCCCAACCTCACCCACGCCACCCCGATCGTCGGGGTCGCCAAGGGGTTCTACACCCAGCGGCTGGGTGCCACGAAGCTCTCCACCACAACGTTCAACGCCGGCCCGGCCGAGATCGAGGCGCTGCTGGCCGGTGAGCTCGACGCGGCTTACATCGGGCCGAGCCCGGCCATCAACACCTTCGTCAAGACGCACGGCGAGGCGATCCGGATCGTCGCTGGCGCGGCCTCCGGCGGCGCGGCGCTGGTCGTCAGGCCGGGCATCACGACGCCGGCCGACCTCAAAGGCAAGAGCATCGCCACGCCGCAGCTCGGCAACACCCAGGACGTCGCGCTGCGGGCCTGGCTCACCACCCAGGGCCTCACCCCGAGCAGCGCCTCGGTGAAGGGCGACGTCAACGTCGTGCCCACCGACAACGCCACCACGCTGCAGCTCTTCAAGGATGGCAAGCTGGACGGCGGCTGGGTGCCGGAGCCGTGGGCCTCCCGGCTGGTGCTCGACGGCGGCGGCACCGTGCTGGTCGACGAGCGGACGCTCTGGCCGAAGGGCCAGTTCGTGACCACCCACCTGCTCGTGCGTACCGAGTTCCTCGCCCGGCACCCGCAGGCCGTGCGCGCCCTGGTCGACGGCCAGATCGACGCGAACGGCTGGATCGCCAAGAACCCAGCCGACGCCAAGACCACGCTCAACGCCGAGCTCAGGCGGATCACCGGTAAGAGCCTCAAGGACACGGTGCTGGACCGCGCCTTCGCCAACCTGACCTTGACCAACGACCCGATCGCCACCTCGCTGCAGACGAACGCCGACCATGCGGTGGCCGCCGGGCTGATCAAGAAGGTGGACCTCACGGGCATCTACGACCTGCGCGTGCTGAACGCCGCGCTGGCCGCCCGTGGCCTGCCGGCCGTGTCCGACGCGGGTCTGGGGGCAGCAGGGTGACGCTGACCGACATTGCGCCGGACGCCGTAGCGGCCAAGACCGACGCGCCTGCCGTCCGGGTGGACGGGCTGGTGAAGCGGTTCGGCCGAGGACCGCTCGTGCTGGACGGGGTCTCGCTGGAGGTGTCGGCGGGCGAGTTCGTCTGCCTGCTCGGCGCCTCCGGGTGCGGCAAGTCGACGCTGCTGTCGCTGCTGGCCGGGCTGGACCGCCCGACCAGCGGCACGGTCACCGTGACCGGCGGCCGGGCCGGCCTGATGTTCCAGGAGCCGGCGCTGCTGCCGTGGCTCACCGCGAGCCGCAACGTCGAGCTGGCGCTGCGGCTGGCCGACGGCTCCGCGCGGGGGGCCCGCTCCTGGGCCGCGCGCCGGGAGCGGCGGGCCGAGGCGCTGCGGCTGCTGGCCGTCGTCCGGCTGGAGAACGCCGCCGACAAGCGGCCGCACGAGCTGTCCGGCGGGATGCGGCAGCGGGTCGCGCTGGCCCGGGCGCTGGCGCAGCGGCCGCGGGTGCTGCTGATGGACGAGCCGTTCGCCGCGCTGGACGCGATCACCCGGGACGTGCTGCACGAGGAGCTGTCCAGGCTGTGGGCGGAGACGGGGGTGACCGTGGTCTTCGTGACGCACAACGTCCGGGAGGCGGTCCGGCTCGGTGAGCGGGTGCTGCTGATGTCGTCCAAGCCAGGCCGGATCGTCGAGGAGTACGTCGTCGACATCGACGGCGAACGCCGGATCGAGTCCCCCGACGTGGCTGCCCTGTCGATCCAGATCACCGAACGGCTCCGGGCGGAGATCCGCCGCCATGCCTGAGAAGTCGTCGACGGTCTCCGAGGACACCCTGGCCAGCCTCGAACGGGGTCTGGACGCGCTCACCACCGAGGTGGCTGACCGGCGTCCGTGGTGGCGGCGGGGGCTGGGGACCGTCGTCCCGCCGCTGTGCGCGGTGGCCTTCCTCCTGGCGGTCTGGCAGGCGTTGGTCATGGCGAAGGTCAAGCCCGACTACCTGCTCCCCTCGCCGGCCCAGGTGTGGGCCTCGGTCAGCGAGCAGTGGAACCTCGGCGCGCTGCCGCGAGCGATCTGGCTGTCGGTGTCGCGCGGCCTGTTCGGGTTCGCGGTCAGCGTCGCGGTCGCCACGCCGCTCGGCCTGCTGGTGGCCCGGGTCAGGGTGGTCCGGGCCGCCATCGGGTCGTTGCTGTCCGGGCTGCAGACGCTGCCGTCGGTGGCCTGGGTGCCCGCGGCGATCCTGTGGTTCGGCCTCTCGCCAATGACGATCTTCGTCGTTGTGCTGCTCGGCGCCGTCCCCTCCATCGCCAACGGCATGGTCGCCGGCATCGACCAGATCCAGCCCCTGCACCTGCGGGTTGGCCGGGTGCTGGGGGCCCGGGGTCTCACCGCGGCGCGGCACATCGTGCTGCCGGCGGCGCTGCCGGGGTACCTGGCCGGGCTCAAGCAGGGCTGGGCGTTCTCATGGCGCTCACTGATGGCGGCCGAGCTGATCGCCCAGTCGCCCCGCCTCGGTACCGGTCTCGGCCAGTTGATGGACACTGGCCGGGAGCTGACCGACATGTCGCTCGTCTTCGGGATGATCGTGGTGATCCTGCTCGTCGGGGTGGCGATTGACCAGCTTATCTTCACGCCGTTGGAGCGCGTTACGCTGCGCCGCCGGGGGCTGGCCCAGGCATAGCTGGTCCGCGGCGCGGCTGCCTGCCCCGGTGTCCAGGTCCCGGTGTCCAGCTCCCGGCGCTTTCCGATGGCTGCGTGCCGGGGCTTGCGGTCCTGTCGGTGGCTGGGTCTACACTTCGTTTCGTTCGAACGCACGTTCGAACGGCGCACCGGTATCGCAGTGCCGGTCCGCCGGCGGGAGTCCCCTGCCGGGCGCGTGGCTCGACCGCACGCGTCCGGCAGCCCCGCGGTGGGCGGCCTCGGGGCCGCCCGCGCCGCAGCTTTCGGAACGGAGGGCTTTCGATGCCGCTGCCAGGACGTACCGGCTTGCCGCGGCCGGGCCGGGTCGCCCGGCTGCCGCTGTCGGCCCGGCTCTCGCTGTCCGCCGTCGAGCTGGTCACCCAGGCCCGGCGGACGTTGGCCGAGGCGGCTGAGCAGGCCTGTCCGGCCGACCGGTACGCCGCCGCGCACCTGGCGGCGTTGCGTGGTGCCGCCGCGATGCTGGCGGCCCGGGCGCACCCGGCCGACGCGCCGGTCCGCCGTCGCCCGACCAGCGCCTGGGTGCTGCTGACCTCGATCGCCCCGGAGCTGGGGGAGTGGGCCGCGTTCTTCGCTGCCGGGTCCCGCAAGCGGGCCGCGGCCGAGGCTGGCTCGCCGTACGCGGTCAGCCCTCGGGACGCCGATGACCTGGTCCGCGACGTGGGCACCTTCCTCGCCGTGGTGGAGACCAGCCTGGGCGTCATCCGCTCGCCGGTGGCGGTGGCCAGCGCCGGGTAGGCCTACCGTGACTGGCTAGGCTGCGACCTGATGCCGGTGCCTGTCGCCGGTGACCAGGGCAACCGAGGGGAGGCCGACGTGGCAGGCCGTACGCGGATGTCCGCCTCGCCCCGGCTAGCCGTGGTGTGGTCGGTGCTGCGCGCCGAGCTCGACCAGCGTGGTGCCGCGGCCAGCGGGCAAGGTAGGCAGGACATGCCAGGCGTGGGCCTGTCCGCGCTGGACGTCGGGGGCGGCAGCGGCATGTTCGCGGTGCCGCTGGCCGGGCTGGGGCTGGCCGTGACGGTGGTCGACACCAGCGCCGACGCGCTCGCCACGTTGGAGCGGCGGGCGGCCGAGGCGGGGGTGGCCAACCGGGTCGTTGGGGTGCAGGGCGACGCAGACCGGCTGTCCGACGTGGCCGACCCGGCGTCGTACGACCTGGTGCTCTGTCACAGCGTGCTGGAGGTGGTGGACGACGCGGCGGCTACCACGGCCACCATCGCCGCGATGCTGCGTCCGGGTGGGTGCGTCAGCATGCTGGTGGCCAACCGGACGGCAGCGGTGTTCGCCCGTGCGCTCAGCGGTCACCTCGCCGAGGCGATGCGGGTGCTGACCGACCCGGCCGGGCGGTCGAGCGAGACCGATAGCGTCCAGCGCCGGTTCGACACCGCGTCCCTCACCGCGCTGCTGGGCTCGGCCGGGCTCGTGGTGGAGCGGCTGCACGGCGTCCGGGTGGTCACCGACCTGGTCCCGGGGGCGCTGCTGGACGGCGTGCCCGGCGCGGTGGAAGCGTTGCACGACCTGGAGCTGGCGGCCTCGGCGGTGCCGCCCTACCGGGACATGGCCACCCAGCTTCACGCGCTGGCCCGCCAGGCTGGCCCGCCGGCCTGACGGCGGGAGGTAGGCGGTGGGCCGCAGTGGCGAGCTTCCCCGGGCGGGTGCGGTCGGCCCGGTGGGCGATGACACCGGCTGTCCGATCCTGCACGTCGACATGGACGCCTTCTTCGCTCATGTCGAGGCGCGGCGCCGGCCCGAGCTGGCTGGCCGGCCGGTGATCGTCGGCGGCACCGGCCCGCGCGGCGTGGTCAGCTCGGCGAGCTACCCGGCCCGCCAGTGCGGGGTGCGTAGTGCCATGCCGATGAGCCGGGCCCGCCAGCTCTGCCCCCAGGCGGTGGTGCTGCCGCCCGATCTCATCCACTACGCCGAGGTGTCCCGCGGCGTGATGGAGATCTTCCGGTCGTGCACGCCACTGGTCGAGCCGCGGTCGCTGGACGAGGCCTTCCTCGACGTGTCCGGCGCGGTCCGGCTGCTCGGCCCGCCCGCGCGGATCGGTGCGCTGATCCGCGCCCGGGTGGCCGACCAGGAGGGCATCACCTGCTCGGTGGGAGTCGCGTCGACGAAGTTCGTCGCCAAGCTCGCCTCGGCCCGGTGCAAGCCGGACGGGCTGCTGGTTGTCCCCGTCGACGGGGTGATCGAGTTCCTGCACCCGCTGCCCATCGCGGCCCTGTGGGGGGTGGGCCAGCAGACCGCGGCCCAGCTCCACCAGGTCGGCCTGCGTACGGTCGCCGATGTCGCGCGGACGCCACGCACGTCCTTGCAGCGGATGGTAGGCCAGGCGGTCGGCGCGCACCTTCACGAGCTCGCCTGGGGTCGGGATGAGGGTCGGGTGGTTCCCGCGTCGCGGGAGAGGTCGATCGGGGCGGACGAGACGTTCGATGTGGACATCGGCGACCCGGCCGCGATCCACCGCGAGCTGCTGCGGCTCGCCGAGCGTACGGCGAGCCGGGTGCGGGCCGCCGGGCAGGTGGGCCGGACGGTAAGCATCAAGATCCGGTTCACCGACTTCGCCACGATCACCCGGGCCCGCACGCTCGCCGCGCCGACCGACGTCGGGCAGGACATCTACGCGGCCGCCCGCCAGCTCTTCGACGCGCTGGACCTGGGCCATACCCCGATCCGGCTGGTCGGCGTGCGGGTGGAAGGGCTGGTGCGGGCCGGGCTCGCGCCGCCACAGCCGGAGCTGGGGGCCAGGGCACGAGGCTGGCCGGAGGCCGACCGGGCGGTCGACCAAGCGGTGACCCGGTTCGGGCCGGGCGTGGTGCGGCCAGCCGCGCTGGTCCGGCCGCCGGCCGGGGACGCCAAGAGCCGCCCTCGGGCGGCTCTCGCTGGTCCGGTCGCGCTGCCTAACGCTCGTCGAAGCGACGGCGGAAGCGCTCTTCCATCCGCTTGAGCAACGACGGCTTGCGTGGCTTGCGGGTCTTTGCCGGCTCACCGACGACCCGCAGCTCCGGCCTGCCGAACATCTTCTTCGACTGCGGCACCGCGTAGACCACCGCGGCGAACATCACGAGGAACCCGGCCACCGCGAGCGGCTGCCACTTGGCGACTCCTGCCAGCAGCGCGACGATGCCGAGGACGAACCCGAGGACGGCGCGCACGAGCCGTCGGCGTGCATGGGTCCGCAGGTTCGTCGAGCTCACCGTGGAGGCGAACTTCGGATCCTCGGCGTACAGCGCACGCTCGATCTGCTCGAGCAGGCGCTGCTCATGATCAGAGAGCGGCACGGCGCTCCTCCCAGCGATGCGCCCGCTGCGAGTGCTACTCGCCGCGGAGAAATGGTTAGCCGACGACCGTGACCCCGGCCGTCACCATGAGGATACGAGGCCAGCGCAACGCGGGAAAGGAGAACTCTATCTTCGCGCCGAACGAGCATGCTACGGGCGTCGCGGCGGGTCTGTGCGGCGGCGCCGGACCACCCGCCGGACATCGGAGCCGAGCTGGTCGACCCGCCGCGACAGCCGGGTGCCGTGCTGTGCGAGCGCCGCCTGGAGGGCGTGCAGCACCGACGGCGGGGCGACCCGGGCCAGCCAGCGCCGGCCCGGCCCCCGGGACGCCCGCAGCCCGCGACGGACCGCCCCCACCGCGGTCGGCAGGTCGCCGTCCACACTGGGCCGCGGGGCGTACCGGGCACGCTCCTCGGCCAGCGCGAGCAGCCGCAGCCCGGCGGCCGGCGGACCGGCCAGCGGCACCTCCCGGACCAGCCGGCTGGCCGTCGCGCGGGGCGACTCCTCCGGCCGCAGCGGGATGTCGAGGTCGGCCGCGGTCGCGGTGAGCTCGTCCCAGGCGGCCCGCGCCGCCGCGCCCGGGTCGGCCTGGCCGGCCAGCGCTATCCGCCGCCGCCGCAGCACCGCCCGGCAGCCGGCCGGCGTGGCCAGCAGCAGCACCGCGAGCAGGGTGCCCAGCAGGCCCAGCACCTGGGCCGGGGTGACGGACGGACGGCCCGCCCCGACCGGGTCGGCGGCGTTCGCCCCGGCGTCCGGCCGTTGCGGCCGGGTCGCCCCGGTGGACGGCGTGCCGCTCGCGCTGGCACCAGGACTTGCGGGCGGTCGCGCGGACGGGGCCGCCACGGGTGCCCACCCGGAGCCCACGGTGCGGCCGGGCGTGCCCGGGTCGGGCGGGGTCGAGTCGAACGGGATCCAGCCGATACCGGCGAAGTACGCCTCCACCCATGCGTGCGCGTCGGTGTTCATGATCGACCACACGCCGTCCCTCGCCTCGCCGTGGTGGGTGAAGCCCAGCACCACCCGGGCCGGCACGCCCGCCACCCGCAGCATGATCGCCAGCGAGGCGGCGTACTGCTGGCAGAAGCCCTGCTTGCTGCGCAGGACGAAGTCGGCCAGGTCGCTGCCGGTGTCGCTCGGCTTGGTGGCGGTGGAGTACTGGAAGCCGTTGGCGGGCGAGAAGTAGTCGTAGACGGCGCGTGCCTTGGCGTACGGGGTTGCCGCGCCGCCGGCCAGCCGCTCCACTAGCTGCCGCACCGGGGCGGGGAAGTTCCGCGGCACCGCCGTCCAGCGCACCTCCAGCGGCTCGGTCGGTCCCAGCGCGAGGCTCAGCTCCAGGGCGGCCACGCTCGGCCGCGGCTCGGCCACCCACAGCTCGTAGTCCTTGCCCTTGGCGTTGGCCGTCTCGCTGAACACGACGCCCCGCTCGGCGTCGTACCGCCACTGCCCCGGCTCGGCCAGCCCGTCCAGCTTGGCGGTGCCACCCAGCGTGGGCAGGTAGCCATCGTCGTACACCGTGACCGTGACGTGCGCGCTGAACTGGCGGACGTCGCCCAGCCCGGGTCGCGGCAGCGCACCATCGGTGAGCAGGCTCCCGCGCGGGCCGGACATCGCCCAGCCGGCGTCGCTGTAGCGGTCCAGCACCTGGGTGCGCAGGTAGTAGGCCTCCCGGTTGTCGGTGCGCAGCCGCATCACCTCGTACGGCGTGCCGCCCTGCAGCAGGTAGCCGCGGGTACGGGCGTACGGGTCGAGCCGGGTGCCGTTCGAGCCGCCCGAGCCGGAGCCGAACCCGGACAGCCCGCTGGCCGACAGCCCGGGCACCATCGCGGGGACCACCACGGCGATGGCCAGCACCGCCAGGCTGGTACGCCAGCCGCCGTGCCGCGGCGCCGGGTCTCCCTGCCACCCTGGGTCGGTGGCGCGGACCGGCCGGCCCCAGTGCCGCAGCCTGTCCCGCTCCTCGGCCAGCAGCAGCATCAGGTAGCCGGAGGCGCCGGCCACGAAGTACACCCAGGACACCGGCCGCCCCGAGATCGCGGTCGGGACGGCGTACAGGGCCAGCAGCACCAGCCCGGCGATGGCCGGTCGCCGGGCCGCCACCGCGAGGGCGTCCACCAGCAGCGCCACCAGCCCGGCCGAGACCGCGACGACCAGCGTCAGGCCGGTGGTGGTCGGCGCCGGGACGGCGTAGTCGTGGATGTCGGCGAAGCCGTCCCGCAGCCCGTCCCGGAGCAGCCCGAGGGTGTGCCAGGTGGGCAGCAGGCCGCCGTAGCTACCGCTCCGGGCGAACGCCCAGGACAGGAAGAGCAGCAGCCCGACCGCGCCGGCCAGCGGCACCAGGCCGTCGGGCAGCCGCAGCCGGCGGGCCAGAAGCTGGAACGACGTCACCAGCGTGATCGCGGCCAGCGCGGGAAAGATCCAGGTCACATTGTCGAACAGCGCGGCCAGCGGAACGATGCCGAGCGCCGTCGCGCCGCCGGCCAGGGCCGTCAGCCGGGCGCTCGGTCTCATGGCCAGCCCGCCGTCCCGGTCGGGTTTGGGACACTGGTCGGGCCCAGGGCACTGGCCGAGGCACTGGCCGGGTCCGGCGCGCCGGCCCGGTTGTCCGCCTGCGACCACAGCATGGGGAGCTGGTCGCCGTACCTGGCCCGGACCACCCGCCAGCCGGCCGCGCCGAGCTGCCGGCTGGCCAGCTCGTGGTCGGTCGGGCCGGCGCTGCCGGCCGCCCGCCCGCCGCCCGCCCAGCTCCCCGTGTCGAGGAGCACCGCGATGTTGCCGTCCCGGGCCGAGCGGGCCGCGACCAGCGCCTGCGCGTCCTGGATGCCGATCTGGCCGAGCACGGCGACCAGCGTGCCGTGCGTCCCGTCACCGCCGCGCAGCGCGGCCAGCGCGCCGTCCAGCCGGCGGTGGTGCGACCCGGTGACGTCGGCGAGCTGGTCCAGCAGTACGGCGTCCTCAACGAAGTCGACGCCCGGCCGCACCAGGCCGGCGTCGGTCAGGTAGCGCAGCGTGTAGCCGAGCCGGCCGAGGTGGACGCCGATGCTGGCCACGGCGCTGACCGCCCATTCCAGGCTGCTGGCCGGGCCGTCGCCGCGGTGGGCGGCCAGCCGGGTGTCCAGCAGCAGGGTGGCGGTGCTCTGCCACGGCCGCTCCTCCTGGCGGACCATGAGCGTGCCGGTCCGGGCGGTGGACCGCCAGTGCACCTTGCGCAGGTCGTCGCCGTGCCGGTACTCCCGGGTGGCGGCGTCGTCCTCGCCGCGGACCGCCACGGCGCGGGCCGCGCTGTCGCCGCCGGCATGCCACGAGCCGCCGACCCGGACCGCGGGCAGCGGCTGCACGGCCGGCACCACGGTCAGCCGGTCAGTGGTGGTGAAGCTGCGGGTCAGCTCGACCAGCCCGAACGGGTCGGTCAGCCGCAGCCGCAGCGGCCCGACCCGGTGCCGGCCGCGGACGTCGGAGCGGATCTCGTAGTGCACCTGCCGCGGGTAGCCCGGCCGGATCCGGTCCAGCATGAACCGCGTCCGGCCGCCGAGGGCGTACGGCAGGTCGTCCTCCAGGAGCAGCAGCCCGGTTGGCAGGTAGGAGACGTTCTCCAGCTCCAGCAGCACCCGGGCCGGCTGCCCGACCGGCACCCGGCCGGGGTCGACCCGCCGCGCGCAGCGCAGCCGGAACTGGGTCCGGACCACGGCGCCGGCCGCCAGCAGCGGCAGCGCGACGAGGAAGCAGGCCACCCGGAGCAGGTCCTTCTCGCCGAGCGTGACCGAGCAGAGGGCAGAGGCGACGCCGGCCGCGAGCAGGCACCGGCCTCGCGTGGTGAGCGCGGACAGCGCGGTGCGCACCGGATGCTCCTAGCTCCGGTGCCCGTACTGGCGCTCGTCGATCGAGCGCGGCACCGGGACCCGGCGCACCAGTTCGGCGACGATGAGGTCGGAGCCGCGGCGGGCGATCTGCGCCTCCGCGGTCGGGATGACCCGGTGGGCGAGGACGCCGATCGCGAGCTGCTGGATGTCGTCCGGCAGCACGTACTCCCGGCCGGCCAGCGCGGCCTGCGCCTTGGCGGCGCGCAGGAGCTGCAGGGTCGAGCGGGGCGAGCCGCCGAGCCGGAGGTCGGGGGAGCGGCGGGTGGCGTTGACCAGGTCGATGACGTAGCGGCGTACCGCGTCGGAGACGTGGACGGCGCGCACCACCTCGATCATCGACCGCACCTCGGCCGCGGTGGAGACCGGTCGCAGGCTGTCCAGCGGGTCGGCGCCGGCGTGCTCGTGCAGCATCTGCATCTCGGCGGCCGGGTCGGGGTAGCCCATCGAGACCCGCGCGGTGAACCGGTCCCGCTGTGCCTCGGGCAGCGGGTAGGTGCCCTCCATCTCGATCGGGTTCTGGGTGGCGATGACCATGAACGGCGTCTCCAGCGCGTAGGTCACGCCGTCCACCGTGACCTGCCGCTCCTCCATCGACTCCAGCAGGGCCGACTGGGTCTTCGGCGAGGCCCGGTTGATCTCGTCGCCGACCACCAGGTTGGCGAAGACCGCGCCCGGCTTGAACTCGAAGTCGTGGGTCTCCTGGTTGTAGACGTTCACCCCGGTCACGTCCGAGGGCAGCAGGTCGGGGGTGAACTGGATCCGGCGTACCGAGCAGTCGATCGACCGGGCCAGCGCCTTGGCGAGCTTGGTCTTGCCGACGCCGGGCACGTCCTCGATCAACAGGTGGCCCTCGGCCAGCAGCACCGACAGGGCCAGCCGCACCACGGCCGGCTTGCCGTCAATGACCCGCTCGATGTTGGCCAGGATGCGCCGGCTGGCGTCCTGGACGCCAGCCAGGGTGGCCGGGGTGGCCGGGGCTGCCGGACCGGGCACGGACGGATCGGCCGGTACGCTCCCCTCGACCGCTCCGTGCAGTGCCACACGCTCCTCCTCCGCGTGCCAGGTGCGCTCCGGGTGGGTTTGAGCCGGCCCTGGCGATGGAACGCCAGCGCGGCGGCCTCCGGTTCCCGACGACCCTGGCTGGTCCCGCTCGGTCACAAACTGTTCCTCGCAGTCTGGCAGGGCGTACGTCGTCTCAACCCCATTTCGCTGCCGAGCCTAGTTCCGCTGCCGAGCTACCTGGCTCGAAGACGGCTTCCCGAGGGCCGGGGCGGGAGCTCGTAGGATGTTCGCGACATTACCCTGAGTCGTCGTGGACGGTCAGGAAGCGGTGCGGCTCAACCGGATCTTCCACGACCACGAGTGCGGCTACTACGACGAGCGGTTTGCGATCGTCCACGACACCCGGTCGGCGCGGTGCGCCCGGCGCGAGGTGGAGCGGCTGCTCGGCCGGCCGCTGCGCCGCGGCGAGGTGGTGGTGGACGCCGGCTGCGGCACCGGCTGGCTGGCCGCCGGGCTGTGCCGGGCCGCGCCGCGGGCCCGGGTGATCGGGGTGGACCTGTCGGCCGGGATGCTCGCCCGGGCCCGGGCCGCGGGCGCCTGGCCGCTGCTGCAGGCCGACGCGCAGCGGCTGCCCTTCGACGGTGCCACGGTGGACCTGGTGGTCTGCCGCGGGGTCCTGCACCACCTGCCGGACGTGCCCGCCGCGCTGGCCGAATGGCGCCGGGTCCTGCGGCCGTCCGGTGCAGTGGTGGTCGCCAGCGAGCCGACGCCGACGGTGGACCGGCACGGTGGGCTGCTGGTGCGCGGGCTGCTCCCGGTGCTGCACCGGTCGCTGAGCGCCGAGGAGGACTTCTGGGAGGTCGCCTCGACGGCGGCCAGCCTGCACGTCTTCACCCCGGACGAGCTGGCCGCCATGGCGCGGGCGGCCGGGTTCCGGCAGGCCCGGCTGTCCACCGCGGACTTCCTGTCGACCCTGGTGCTGGCCGCGTCCTACGTCGCGCACGGCCGGCGGCGCGGGCTGGCCCGCCGGCTGCCGTGGCGCCGGCTGGCGGCCGTCGCGTCCACTGTCGACGGCCTGGTGCTGGACCGGGTGTTGCCCGGGTCGCTGCGGCACACCGTGGTCGGCGTCCTGCGCCCGTAGCGCTCCAGCCGGACTTGGAGATCGTGTGAGATGCGTCAAGACAACTCCCGAGGATGATCGGGTCCGGCACGCCTGAAGGACAAAGGCGACCACCGTCAGGACCATCCCGCCAGGTTGAGTGCCGGTAAGGGCGTGAGGGATTTCGGTGGGTGCGGCGGTGATCGCTTGCTGTGTTTCGGTGGTTGCCTGGTCGGAGACCCGGTCGGGCCTTTCGCTGCGGT
>Ga0307470_10000243_pt1 | contig 35289 bp, 27 predicted proteins | sample atmos_gasesAM3C__FD_204565 | JGI IMG/M metagenome (GOLD analysis project Ga0307470, IMG submission 204565) | Hardwood forest soil microbial communities from Morgan-Monroe State Forest, Indiana, United States - atmos_gasesAM3C_05 | ecosystem: Environmental > Terrestrial > Soil > Temperate forest... | reverse complement strand
AGCGCGGTGCCGAGAGCGAGGCCATATGCGACGCCGAACGCACTCGTGAGAATGCCTTCGCTGGCGAGCATGCCGACGATCTGCCGGCGCAGCATGCCGATATGCCTCAGCATGCCGAACTCGGCGCGGCGGGCGAGGGCGGTCGAGCTCGCGGCAAAGCTCACTCCGGTCAGGCCGATGATCACTGCGATGGCCTCGAGCGCGTAGGTGATGGCGAAGGCGCGGTCAAAGATCTGCAGCGAGCGTTCGCGCAGCGCGGTACTCGTCAGGATCTCCAGAGAGTCGCCGCGCGCGAACCGGGCGCGCAGCGCAGTTTCGGTGAGCGCGGCGTTGGCGCCGCTATTCAGCCAAACGGAGCCCTCATTGGCGCTGCCATCGCCGGTTGCGTCAAGGTATGCCTGATGCGAGATGACGATGGCACCCGCGGTGCGCGCGTAGTCGCGCCAGACGCCGGCCACCGTGAAGCGTTGGCTGCGGCCCGCAAGCGGCAAGTCGATCTCACTGCCCAGTTTGTATCCGTAGAGATCTTGCAGCGCCTCGGATATCCATGCCGGTTCGGCGTTCGACGGCAGCGGCAACGGCAGAGATTGCAGCAGCGGCAACTCCGACGCCGCCTGTGCAGAGGTCGCTCCGCGGGCGATCAGGGCCACCGGCGCGCGCGCCGGATCGAGCAGCAGCTGACGGGTACGGCGAAACTCGATGCGCGATATGCCGGGCACTGCGGCAAGACTTGCTTGATCGGCGGCAGACCAATACGCGGTATCGCTGCCGAAGGGCTCACGCAGTTGCATGTCGGCGGGCAGGAGTTTGCCCAGCCAGTGATCGAACGACACTCGGAACGAGTACACCATGATCGCCATCGCGACCATCAGACTGAAGCTCACGATGATGGATGCCAAACTCAAAGTCGAGAGTCCGACGTTTTCGCGCAGCTGGGCCACGGCGGTGTCGAGTACGATGCGGCGGGTACGGGGCGCCAGGCGCAGGCCTTTCACGGTCAGAGTCGGTACCAGCAATACTGCGCCGAACAACAGAGCGGCGATGGCGGCATAGCCGAAAACCGGCAAACCATGCACGGCCGGCAGCCTCGACAATGCGGCTCCCGCGCCCAACAGAGCAATCCCGGTGTAGGTACTTCGTCGAGCCACCACTGCGTAATCGCCGTCTCCGCCCTTCAGAGAGCGCGCCGGCGGCTGGCGCGCGGCTGCACGGGCCGGCCACCAGGCGCCGGCGCTCGCGACCACGGTACCCATCACGAAGAAGGCGAATATCGGCAGCGGCGCCGCGCGTATCGATGCGCCGACGGCGCGCAATTGACCGTTGCCGAGATCTCCGGTCAAAAAGCGCAGGACGGCGTCGGCTACGGCCAAGCCGAGGAGCACGCCCAGGAAGGAACCGGCGACTCCGAGGGCGGCGCCCTCGCCGATGAGCGCCCGCTGCAATTGACTCCGCGTCACGCCGAGCGCCCGCAGCAGTGCGAGGGAGCGGCGTCTGCGCAGCACCGATAGTGACTGCGTCGAAAACACCAAGAACGCCCCCGTCCAGAGCGCGACGAGCGCCAGCATGTTCAGATTGACCCGATAGGCACGCGTCACGCTGATGGCGCGGTCGCGTTCGACCTGTGGGGCTATGGCGAGAACACCGGCCGGCAGGTGCCGGCCAAGAGCGCGGCGAAAAGTGTCGACGTCGATGCCCGGATTCAAGCGCAGATCGATGCGATTCAATCGGCCCAGTTGATTGAATGTCCATTGCGCCGAAGCAATATCCATCAGCCCGAGTGCCTGGGAATAGGTCCCTTGCGACAGAACCCCCAGCACGCGCAGCGCCCTGGGCGAGCTGCCCACCAAAACTTGCAGCTCATCGCCGCGCCGCAACTTCAGATCCCGCGCGGCAGTGCTGCTCAAATAAATGCTGTCGCGCTGGAACAGCGTGAACAGCGCGCCGCCGATATCGCCGATCAGCGCCGGTTGCAGCGCGGCGGCCCGGAACGGGTCCACTCCCAATACTTTCAGCGTGTCGCGCCGCCCGGGCAGTGCCGCGTCCAGTTCCAGCACCGGACTCGCCTCGCTCACGGCGGCATCCCGCGCCAACCGGGCAAACAGCTGCTCGGAGAAGCCCTCGCGCGGGCCGCGCACGATGACATCGGCTTCACCCACCAATCGTTTCGTGGCCAAGCCAAATTCATTGAGCGCTGCGCTGTTGACCAGATAGACCGCGGCGCCCAGCGCGACCCCTAAGGCGATGGCCAGAACGGTGACCAGCAATCGGACCGGGGATTCCCGCAATTGCGCCAGCAGCAGCACGCGCCAGATCAGCAATGCACCGCGGGAGGCGCGCGCAGCGTTCATCCGTCGGGTCTCAAGGGTTTGAGGCCGCCGGCATCGAGCACCAGGATGCGGTCGGCCGTTTCGGCGGCGGCGCGCGAGTGAGTGATGAGTATGCCCGCGCCGGCATTGGCTTTGACCTGCGCGCGCAATAGCGCCAGCGTCTGTGCGGCGCTGCGCGGATCGAGATTTCCCGTCGGCTCGTCGGCCAACAGCAAGCGCGGTCGATGCACCAGCGCGCGCGCGATGGCGATGCGCTGCACTTCGCCGCCGGATAGCTCCCGCGCGTATCGGCCGGCGAGCGGGGCGATACCCACTGCTGCCAGCATGAGCGCGGTGCGCCGGCTGCGTTCAGGCTCGGTCACTCCGAGGAGATCGAGGGGCAGAGCGACGTTCTGTTCGACGCTGAGATACGGCAGGACATGGAAGGCCTGAAAGACGAATCCCACCGCCCGGCGCCGCAGCAGGGTGACGGCGTCATCATCCAGGCTCGAAAGGTCCACGCCTTCGAGCAGGACTCGCCCGGACTCCGGCTGATCGAGGCCGGCCAGCAAATTGAGCAGCGTCGATTTGCCGACGCCGGATTCGCCCATCACGGCAAGGTACTCGCCCTGCCGCAGTTCCAGCTCCAGCCGCTCGAAGATCGCAGGCCGGTCCGGCGAATAGCGCTTGCTGAGGTTCTCGAGCCGCAAAACGGCAGGATCAGGCACCAGACCCCGCACACTGCCTGGGCGCCTCCCGCCTCAAGCGGCATCGACTCCGATCAGCGCCTTGACCTCCAGGAAATCCCGCAAGCCGAATTCGCCGTATTCACGCCCATTGCCGGACATCTTGAAGCCGCCGAACGGCGTTTGCATATCGCCGTACGCTCCGTTCAAGGCGACTTGACCGGCTCGAATGCGGTTGCCCACGCGCCGCGCACGGACGTTATCCTGTGACCACACGTAGGCGGCCAAACCGTACGGTGTGTCGTTGGCAATCTGCACCGCTTCCTCTTCGGTCTGATAGGGCAGGATGCACAGCACCGGTCCGAATATCTCCTCGCGCGCAATGGTCATGTCGTTGCGGACGTTGGAGAAAATCGTGGGCTTGACGAAATAGCCCGTGGGCAGCCCTTCAGGGCGGCCGGCACCTCCGGTAATGAGGTGCGCGCCTTCGGCTATTCCCTTCTCGATAAAGCCCTCGACGCGGTCGAACTGCAATTTGGAAACCACAGGGCCCACCGTGGTCTTTTCCGAAGCGGGGTCGCCCACGACGACCACGGTTTCGGCGATGCGCTTGGCAATGGCTTCCACCGCCGCCATCTTGCCGGCGGGAACCAGCATGCGCGTCGGCGCGTTGCAGGATTGGCCGGAATTTTGGAATACATGCAGCACGCTTTGTTTCACGGCGCGCTCGAAATCGGCGTCATCCAATAGCACGTTCGGCGATTTGCCGCCCAGTTCCTGGTGCACCCGCTTGACCGATGCGGCGGCGCTGCGCGCGACCTCCGTGCCGGCCCGAGTCGATCCGGTAAATGACACCATGTCGACTTCACGATGCGACGACAGCGGCGCGCCGACGCTCTGACCATTGCCATTGATCAGATTGAATACGCCCGCGGGAACTCCGGCCTCGTGCATGACTTTCGCCCACAGGACGGCGCTGAATGGCGAAAATTCAGAGGGCTTGAGAACCATGGTGCAGCCCGCGGCCAACGCCGGTACGACTTTCGCCGCCACTTGATTCATCGGCCAATTCCACGGCGTGATCAAGGCGCAGACGCCGACCGGCTCCTGCACCAATCGCGTGTTGCCGCGCAGCTCCTCGAATTTGAACGTTTTCAGCACCTCGATCATGGCGCCGATGTGGCCGACGCCGATCCGGGTCTGCGAGCCCTTCGCGAGCGTGATGGGCGCGCCCATTTCCGTTGAAATCGCCTGCGCAATTTCATCGTAGTGCGCCTTGTAGGCGGCGAGGATGCGCTCCATCAGCGCCAGGCGCTCCGCCGGAGTGGTGCGGGAATAACCTTCGAACGCGCGGCGTGCAGCCGCCACGGCATGGTCCACATCCTTGGAACTGCCCATCGATATCACCCCTGCGACCGCCTCGGTGGCCGGGTTGATGACTTTGAATTCCTTGGGTTCGACCGGGTCGACCCATGCCCCGTCGATGTAGAACTGCCGATTGTCGTACGTCATTAAACTGCCCCTCGAAAACGTGTTAATTCCGGCCGCACATTCTACTCGTTTGACATGGACGGGCGCAGTTCTTGTCGCCAGCCGCCGACGAATGGTCCCGAACGCCGGAATGCCCAAAAATCGACGCAAGTTTTGCGGTCGTGGTTCTCATTCTGGCAGCTGCATTATTGCTAGGCTGCGTGCGCGGAATCGCGGGGAAATGCACGGCGATTCCGCCCGTTACGGCCGTTTTGGAGTGTTTATGCCAGGAATTACAAGACTGCTGCTCGCGCTTGCGTGCGGCGGCTCTATTTGGCTCGCGCAGAGCCCTGCACGGGCCGCCGTGCCGGAATGGAATCCGATGCGCTCGCATCCCGTCCAGCTCGGACCGGAGGCCCGCCGGCTGGTGGTGGGTTTTCGCGCGACCGCCGGCAATACCGTGGTCAAGGCCATCAAGCCGCGAATGCGGGCGCAAAGCGTGAACATCGTCCAAGCCCAGACGTCGGGTGCGGATGTCGCCGCTCTCGCCCGGCGCACCGGACTGGCGATGGTCAGGTCGCGGCAGATGACGCCGAGCATGCATGTGCTGTTCCTGCAAAAGACGCTGTACGGCGCCGACGTCAACGCCGTTCTCAAGAAGCTGCGCACCGATCCGGCGGTCGAGTTTGCCGATGTCGATCAGCGCCGGTACGCGCATTCGCTGCCTCCCGATGATCCCCTTTTCAGTGCGCCGTCGGACGTTGCCACAACCAACACCAGCTTGCGGAGCGGTCAGTGGTTCATGGAGACTCCCGGCGCGGCGACCATCATGGTGAGCGGCGTCGCGACCCAGGATTTGTCCGCGACCGACGCGATTTCCGCCTGGGCGATTACCGCCGGCAGCACGGGCACCGTCATCGCCGATGTCGATACCGGCGTGCGGTTCGATCATCCTGATTTATTGCGGGCCGGTTTCGGCGGACGCTTGCTCCCCGGCTACGATTTCGTCGATCAAGACTACAACGCCAGCGGGACTGCCCTTGGAACCTTCCTCATCGCCAACGACGGCGATGGCTGGGATCCGGACCCGTCCGATCCCGGCGATTGGATCAGCAGCACCGATCTTACGAATCCGCTGTTTCCGCCGGCTACCTGCGGAAACCCCGCGGCGAATAACGGTCCGAGCGACAGCTCCTGGCACGGAACGCGCGTGGTGGGTGTTCTGGGCGCCCTCACCAACAACGGAGTTGGCGTCGCCGGAATGACTTGGGGTCCCTACATATTGCCGGTGCGGGCCCTTGGCAAATGCGGCGGATACGATTCGGACATCATTGCCGGCATGCAATGGGCGGCGGGCATGCCGGTGGCGGGGGTCCCGGACAATCCGTACCCGGCCGACATCATCAATTTGAGTCTGGGCGGCAGCGGCACCTGTCCCTCGCAGTACCAAAGCCTGATCAGCACGCTCTCAGGGATGGGCGTGTTAGTGGTCGCTTCCGCGGGCAACGGCGGCTCGAGCGTCGATGCGCCGGGGAACTGTCCCGGCGTTTTGGCCGTTGCAGGGCTGCGAAATGTCGGCACCAAGGTCGGTTACAGCAGCTTCGGCGCCGAAGTGGGCATTTCGGCGCCGGCCGGCAACTGCGTCACTTCCTCCGGGGCATGTTTGCGCTCCATCGATACGACCTACAACACGGGCCTGACGATTCCCGCGGTCAACAGCTATACGGATCAGATAAACCCCAACCTTGGCACGAGTTTCTCGGCGCCCATCGTGGCGGGCGTTGCCGCACTGATGCGCGCAGTCAATGCGAACCTGACTCCGGCCCAGCTGATCGCACGCATCAAGTCGAGCGCAACCGCGTTTCCCGCCAACACTGCAAGTCTACCGGTATGTCCAAACGTCGTCGGGAGCAGCGGGTCGAATCCCGGCGAGTGTTCGTGCGTTCCCGGTCAATGCGGTGCAGGCATGGTCAATGCATTCCAGGCCGTCAAGGCGGCGCTCAATCCGATCGCGGTAATACCCGCCGGCGGCAATACAGCATTTGATGCCGGCGGCAGTGTGGCGGCCTGCAATCTGACCATTGCGTCCTACGCGTGGACGGTCAGCGGCGGAGTCGCCATTCAGTCGGGCGCGAACTCCGCGCAGGTGACCGTCGCGTCGACCGGCAGCGCAGGCACCCTGATGCTGACGGTAACCGATTCGGCCGGCCATACGGACAGTACCGCCGGCGTGTCATTCAGCGCGAGCGGTGCAGCGACGGTAAACGCCCCGTCCTCGGCCGGTACTGCCGCAACCGCGTGCCCAACGCCGCTCGCTGTCACGCTGGCAGCGCCCACCGTCAGCGAAGCGTTCTCTCCGGCCAGCGTCGGTGAGAATGTCGCTTCGACGCTCACCATTACGTTCAGCAATACCAACGCCTTCGACTTGACCCAGTCGAGTTTCACCGAGACAGTGCCCGCCAATCTGACCGTGCAGACCTCGCCGGCGCCGACCACGACCTGTACGGGCGCATCCGGAACATTGACCAGCTCCGCGACTGCCGTGTCGATGGCGGGCGCCAATATTCCTGCCAACGGCAGCTGTTCGCTGACCATCACCGTCAAGAGCGCGACGGCGGGCGGCTACGTCAACGTGATCGCCGCAAAGGCGCTCTCGACCGCTTCGGCCGGCGGCAATTCGGCGGGCGCTTCCACGGATCTGACGGTGACTGCGCCCAGCAAGGGCGGCGGCGGTGCGTTGGATTGGCTCGACATGTTGTTTGTCGCCGGCGTATTGCTCGCCGTGCGGCGGCCCGGCGCGCGGCCGCCGCGATAGCGGCCGCGCTCGGCTATAATCCATGGAATGAGTACGCCGAATACGTCACGGGTCGCCGTGCAAACAGTGAAGACGCACCGCGATGCGCGCGGAAGTTTGTTCGAGCCGTTGAGCGACGCGGAACTCGCGGGCCAGAAGAACGTGCATGTCGTGCTCACGCAGCCCAATGAAGTGCGCGGCAACCATGTGCATCGAACGGCCGTGGAAACCACCAGCGTGGTGGGGCCTTGCCTGATCCGCCTCAAGGAAGCGGGCGCGATCCGGGATCTCTGCGTCCCGGCGGGGGAGATCTGGCGACTGACCATACCTCCCGGCGTGGTGCACGCGTTTCGCAATACGGGCGAGTCGATGATGGTGTTGGTCTCGTTCAGCACCAATCTGCACGATCCCGCGGGCTCCGACACGGAGCGAGAACAGATCCTCTAGGCGAGTATTCGGCGATGCCGCCTAGACGATCTTGCAGGCCTCGTCGAAGGCCAGACGGGGATTGCGCGGGAACAACAGTTCGGAGGTGCCCGTGCCGAGTGCGCAAAGGAAATTCGATTTGAGCGGCGTGCCGGCGAAAAATGCGGCATCCACCTTGGCGTTGTCGAACCCCGACATAGGTCCGCAATCCAATCCGAGCGCGCGCGCCGCCAGGATGAGGTAAGCGCCTTGTAGCGTGGCGTTGCGCATCATGGTCACCTGGGCGACGGCGGCGTCCTCCTTGAACAGGCTCGCCGCACCCGGCCGCTTTGGGAACAGCGCGGGCAGCTTCTCGTAGAATTTCTCGTCCATGGCGATGATCGCCGTGACCGGCGCCTGTTCGACCTTGACGAGATTGCCCGGCGAGACGCAGGCGACGAGCTTGGCTTTGGATTCCGCGCTCTTGACGAACACGAAGCGCGCCGGAGTCGTGTTGAGCGACGTCGGTCCGAATTTCAGCAATTCGTACAGCCGGTGCAGGGTCTCGTCGGATACGCTCTCCGCGGCCCAGCGGTTGTAGGACCGGGCTTCGCGAAACAGGAGGTCGAGCGCCGCGTCGTCGAGTGCCTTCTTCATTCGCCGCCCTTGGCCCGAATCGATTCGAGTTCGCGGCCGCGCTTGAAATCGCGGATATGCTTTTCCATCCAGCTGCGCGCTTGTTCGCTGCGCCGCAGCTTGATCGCATCCGCAATTCTGGCCTGCGCGGTCTGTATGCGCGCCCGCGCCTGCGGGACGCGATCGATCATACGGGTGAGCGTCGGGGCGAGCAACAAATTGAGCGGCGCCTGCGAGAGCTCGAGCACCTGATTGCCGCTCGCCGCGGCGACCGCGGTGAAGAAATCCACCACCGCGGACACGGCGGCCGCGGTATCCGCGACTTCGCGCTTGAATCGCGCGCCGGCGCGGAGCAGGGCTTGCAGCTGCGCCGGGGTGCGGCGCGCCGCCGCGTACTGCGCGGCGACCGGTTCGATCGCCATCATCGCTTCCCACAGCTCGAGGAAGGTCACATCGTGCAGCGCCAAGGCGCGGCTCACGCCGGAGCTCACGCGCCGCGGTTCCGGGCGCGTGACTCGGAGCCGCTTCTCGCCCCGCACCCGGCCCAGCAAGCCGTGAGTTTCGAGCTCACGAATCGCTTCGCGGATGGTCGACCGGTTGACGCCGAATTGCCGCGCCAGATCCATTTCGGAGGGCAGGGGATCGCCGGTGCGCAGCGAGCGGTCGACGATGCGCTGCTCGATGACATTCGCGATCTGGCGGTAGGCCGGATGATCGTCGAGGGGCACGAATAGATCGGTCACTAGCCTTCCCCGAACAGCTCGCGGCCGATCAGCATGCGGCGAATCTCCGACGTGCCGGCGCCGATTTCATAGAGCTTGGCGTCGCGCAGCAGCCGTCCCGTCGGATAGTCGTTGATATACCCATTGCCGCCCAACAGTTGGATCGCATCGAGCGCCGCCCGTGTGGCCGCTTCGGCGCAGAACAGAATGCAGGCGGCGGCGTCCTTGCGCGTGGCATCGGCGCGATCGCAGGCCGCGGCCACCATGTACGCATAGCTGCGGCAGGCATTGAGCGAGGCGTACATGTCCGCGAGCTTGCCCTGCACGAGTTCGAACGTGCCGATGGCCTGGCCGAACTGCCGCCTTTCGCGCACGTACGGCACCGCCACGTCCAGGGCGGCGGCCATGATGCCGAGAGGGCCGCCGGACAACACGACGCGCTCGTAATCCAGGCCGCGCATCAGCACGCTGACGCCCTGATTTTCCCCGCCGACCAGGTTTTCGGCGGGTACTTCGCAACTGTCGAACACGAGTTCGCTGGTGCTCGAGCCGCGCATGCCGAGTTTGTCCAGCTTTTGGGCGGGCGTGAAGCCTTTGAAATCTTTCTCGATGATGAAGGCGCTGATGCCGCGGGCGCCGGCGTCCGGATTGGTTTTTGCATACACCACCAAGACGTCGGCTTCCGGACCGTTGGTGATCCACATCTTGCGGCCGTCGAGCACGTACCGGTCGCCGTGCCTGGTCGCCTTGAGCTGCATGGACACGACGTCGGATCCGGCGCCGGGCTCGGACATGGCGAGCGAGCCCACGTGTTCGCCGCTGATGAGCTTCGGCAGATACTTGCGCTTTTGCGCATCGGTCGCATTGAGCGCCAGCTGGTTCACGCAGAGATTCGAGTGCGCGCCGTAGCTCAAGCCCACGGCGGCCGACGCGCGCGAAATTTCCTCCATCGCCACGGTGTGAGCGAGGTAGCCGAGGCCCGCGCCTCCGTAATCCTCGCTCACCGTCAAGCCCAAGAACCCCAGTTCACCGAATTCCGGCCACAGGTCGCGCGGGAACGCGTTGCTGCGGTCGATCTCGTTGGCGCGCGGCGCGATGCGCTCCTCGGCGAAACGCTGCACTTGATCGCGTACTGCGTCGATCACTTCGCCGAGCCCGAAATTGAACTCGCGGTAGGCAGAATTGGCCATGGTCAGCGGTCCCCCATTGTCATCGGACCCCAAATCGTTGGATAATCGGACTGTCGGACAATTTTGCCACTCTCAGCCAACAAAGCCAATGGCCCAGATCGTCTCGAAAATCGACATCCGCTCGAAGGAATTCGCCGACAACCGCGCCGCCATGCAGCCGTTGGTGGACGATTTGCGGCTCACGCTGCAGCGCAATGCCGCCGGCGGCAGCGCGGCGGCCCGCGACAAGCACACCCAATCGGGCAAGCTGCTGGCTCGAGAGCGGATCTCGGCCTTGCTCGACCCCGGATCGCCGTTCCTGGAACTGTCCGCGCTGGCGGCCCAGGGGGTGTATGGCGAGGATCTGCCGGGCGCGGGCCTCGTGACCGGCATCGGCCGCGTTTCGGGCCGCGAATGCATGGTGGTGGCGAACGACCCCACGGTGAAGGGCGGCACCTACTATCCGCTCACCGTGAAAAAGCATCTGCGCGCGCAGGAGATCGCCGGCGAAAACGCACTGCCGTGCATATACCTGGTAGAGAGCGGAGGCGCCTTTCTGCCGAAGCAGGACGAAGTGTTCCCGGACCGCGATCACTTCGGCCGCATATTCTTCAATCAGGCGCGGCTCTCCGCGCAGGGCATCGCGCAAATCGCGGTGGTGCACGGTTCGTGCACCGCGGGCGGCGCCTACGTTCCCGCCATGTCCGACCACGCCGTCATCGTGCGCAATCAAGGCCGGGTGTTCCTGGGAGGCCCGCCGCTGGTGAGGGCGGCGACCGGCGAAGAGATCGACGCGGAATCCCTGGGCGGCGCGGATGTGCATTGCCGGCGTTCCGGTGTGACCGACTATTACGCGGAGAACGACACGCATGCGCTGGCGTTCGCGCGCCGCGCCGTGGCGCGGCTGCGCACCCCTCCGGTGCGGCCGAGCGCCGCTGCGGCTCTGGGCGCCGCCGGCCATGCGGGGCTCGGCGCCTCCGCGGCGGCGGGCGATCCCGCATACGATCCGGCCGAATTGTACGGCATCATCCCGCCGAGCTCGCGCAAGCCCTACGACGTGCGCGAACTCATCGCGCGGCTGGTGGACCGCTCGTGGTTCGATGAATTCAAGGCGCTGTACGGCACCACCCTGGTCTGCGGCTTTGCCGACATCCACGGCTCGACGGTGGGCATCCTGGCCAATAACGGCATCCTGTTTTCGGAGAGCGCATTGAAGGGCACGCATTTCATCGAGCTGTGCTGCCGCGAAGCAATACCGCTGGTGTTTCTGCAGAACATCGCCGGCTTCATGGTGGGCCAGGCCGCGGAGGCCGGCGGTATCGCCAAGGACGGCGCCAAACTCGTGACCGCCGTGGCCTGCGCGGCGGTGCCGAAGTACACCGTCGTCATCGGCGGCAGCTTCGGCGCCGGCAACTATGCGATGTGCGGCCGCGCCTACAGCCCGCGGTTCTTATTTCAATGGCCGAACGCACGAACCTCGGTCATGGGCGGCGAACAGGCGGCCAGCGTATTGGCGACCATCAAGCGGGAGGCCCTGGAGCGCGGCGGAGGTACGTTGAGCGACGCCGAAGAAGAGCGCCTGAAGGCGCCGATCCGCGAACAATTCGAGCGTCAGGGCCACCCGTATTACGCGTCCGCGCGCCTCTGGGACGACGGCGTCATCGATCCGCTCGATACGCGCCGCGTCCTGGGTCTAGCGCTGGCGTTGACAAAAGCGGAAGGCACGGGTTCCACGCGGACGCACTACGGCGTGTTCCGAATGTGAGGCAGCCGATGCTCCGACGGCTGCTGGTCGCCAACCGCGGCGAAATCGTCTGCCGCATTGCGCGCACGGCGCAGCGCCTCGGGATGACCACCATCGCGGTGTACTCCGAGGCCGACGCCGGCGCCCGCCACGTGCGCGTTGCCGACGAGGCCTACTACCTGGGGCCGGCGCCGGCAGCCGAGAGCTATCTCGACATCGCGAAAATCATCGAACTGGCGCGTCGCGTCGGTGCCGACGCGGTGCATCCGGGCTATGGATTTCTGTCGGAGAACGCCGCATTCGCACAGGCCTGCGCCGACGCGGGTTTGATCTTCGTCGGACCGCCCGCGTCCGCGATTCGGGCGATGGGGTCGAAGAGCGCGTCAAAGGCCGCCATGGCGGCCGTCGGCGTGCCTGTGGCCCCCGGCTACCACGGTGCGGACCAGTCGGCGCAGGGCCTCGCCGCGGAGGCGGGGCGCGTCGGTTTTCCGCTCATCATCAAGGCCAGCGCCGGCGGCGGCGGCAAGGGCATGCAAGTGGTCAACTCCGCCGCCGAGGTCGCGGCGGCGATCGAATCGGCGCAGCGCCTGGCGCGCACCGCATTCGGCGACGATCGCCTGCTGCTGGAGCGGTATTTTCCGCAGGCGCGCCATGTGGAAGTGCAGATTTTCGCCGACGTCCACGGCGAGGTCGTGAGCTTGTTCGATCGCGATTGCTCGGTGCAGCGCCGCCATCAAAAGATCATCGAGGAGGCGCCGGCACCGGGACTGCGCGACGAGGTGCGCGCAGCGATGTCGCTGGCCGCCATCCAGTCGGCGCGGGCGGTGGGTTATGTGGGCGCAGGTACCGTGGAGTTCTTGGTCGACGAGGCCCAGCATTTCTACTTCATGGAAATGAACACCCGGCTGCAGGTGGAGCACCCGGTCACCGAACTCATCAGCGGCGTCGACCTGGTCGAGTGGCAGCTGCGCATCGCAACCGGTGCGCGCTTGCCCAAGACGCAGAACGAGATCGTGCGGCACGGCGCCGCCATGGAGGCGCGTCTGTACGCCGAGGATCCGGAGCACGGGTATCTGCCGAGCGTCGGCCGCATCGCGCACCTGCGCTGGCCCGATCCCGCTCCCGGCCTGCGGCTCGATATCGGCGTCGACGCCGGCGATGACGTCTCGACCTTCTACGATCCCATGCTCGGCAAGGTCATTGCCTGGGGCGAATCGCGCGGCGAGGCGGCTGATCGGCTGCACAAGGCGCTCGGCGACATCGAGATCGTGGGCGTATCCACCAATCGCGCGCTTCTGAGCAGCGTGCTCGCGGACGAGGAATTCCGCCGCGGCGGCGTCACCACGAGTTTTCTCGATGCGCGCCGTGCGCGTCTTTCCTTCGGCGAACCCGCCGCCGGCGATGTCGATGCCGTGCTGGCGGCGCTGTGGTGCGCGAGCCGCCGCACCGAGGGCGACGCGCTGTGGGCGGACAGCCGCGGTTGGCGGCTGGCGGCGCCGCCGCGCAGCATTTGGAGATTCGGCGGCCGGACCGTCACGATCGAATCGTTCGCGGCAGACCGTTATCTGGCGTGCGCGGCGGGGACCGAATATCCGCTGCGGATCGTGGCGCGCGGCCCGCAATCGTTGCAGCTCGAATTCGCCGGACGCATGCAGCACCTCAGCGTCGTCGAAGTGGATCAGTGGCTGCACTTGTTTCGGAGCGGGCGGCAGGTGAGTCTGCGCTCGACGCGCACGGAGGATGCCTTGCAGGTCAGCGCCGGCGTGGAGGAAGGCTCGCTGCTCACGCCGTTGCCCGGAACCATCGTTGCGGTCCACATTGCCGCGGGCCAGCGAGTGGCCCGGGGTGCGCCCTTGGTGACGGTCGAGGCGATGAAAATGGAACACACGCTGACCGCGCCCTACGACGGAATCGTCACGCGTCTCGCATTCGGATTGACGGAGCGGGTCGCGGCGGGAGCGGTATTGGTGGAGCTGTCGCCGCTCGAGGCCTGAGGCCGCTCGAGACCTAGGGCTGCTGGGCGCCCAAGGGCCGGCGCCTAAGCCACCTGCGCGTCGCCGGCCGCGGCCGGCGGCAGCGTGACTTTGAAGCGCGTCTCGTGACCCAGCAGAGTGGCCAGCGCAATCTTGCCGCCGGCTTCGTGCACATAGCGCCGCACCAAGGACATGCCGCTGCCGTGCGGGGCTTCGCCCGGCGCCGAGGCCAGGGTCGTGTAGCCCGACTTGAAGATCAATTTGATGACCTGACGATCGCGCAGCCGCGCCGCGGCTTCCGCAGTGAGCAGGCCTTTGGCGACGGCGGTCGCGCGGACCTTGTCCGGATCGAGGCCGCAGCCATCGTCCTGGAAGTGGAGTTCGAAACCCTGATCGGGCATCGCCTTGAACTCGAGGTGCAGCGTGCCGTGCAGCGGCTTGCCGACTCCCGCGCGCGCAGCGGAAGATTCGACTCCGTGCATCACCGCATTGCGGATCAATTGAATCGCCACGTTCTTGATCGTTGCCTGGTAGCGCTGGGGAACCAGGTGCATGCCGGTGCAGTCGAGGACCACGGTCTTGCGATACTCCTGGGCCACGAGCTCGGTCAGCGCCGTCAGCGTGCTGTCGAGACTGCCCGCCTGCGCCATGCGATGCGCCTTGGGCGGCGCCGCAGGCTGGGATCGCGCGGATTTTTGCGCCATCTCGGCCAGGAATTTCGGCGCTTCGATGATCTGGGTGCCATTCTCCGTCATACGTGATTCGGGCGCCTCGTCGGATTCCGCGGCCGGCCTTGACTGCGCGGTGAGCGAACGCAGCAACGCGAACTGGCCGTACAACTGGTCCAGCTTGACGGCCAAGGGCAGAAAATCGCTGCCGCTCAACGCGCCGCGGCTGCGCAATTCCTGCAGAGAATCCTCCAGCGACCGTGCGGCGGCTTCGAGCCCGGTGAGCTTGAGAGCCACGGCGTCGCGCCGGACTCGGTCGACCTCCTCCAGCGTCTGCTCGAGCTTGTTGCGAAACGCATCGGCCTCCCGCGCCGGCTTTTTCAGAACTCCGTTGATGGCCTTCATGGAAGCATCGGTTCGCTGCAGGAAGGCGCCGAAGCGCGCCGCTCCGGACTTCACCACGCTGCGCAATATTTCGCCCTGAGTCTGGACTTGCGTGCGCAGATCTTCGAGTTCGCGCTGCTGCTGCACGCGCGCGGTGATATCGGTCACGCGCACCAACCATGTGCGCGGCTCGAGCGCGGCGTCGACGGCGCTGAATTCGAACGAATAGTGCGCCGTCTCGAAGCTACCGTCCGGCTTGGCCAGCCGGACCTCGACGTCCTGCAGCGGGTTGTCGCGCGCAGCGTCGTTCGGCGGCGCGGCATCCAGCAGCCGAGCCACGAAGGTTCGCGCGTCGCTCAGGGTTTTTGCGTTGACGACCGGACCGACCAATTTCTCGAAACTCAAGTTGGTGAAATCCTGACGCCGAAACAGCGCAGCCAACGAGGTGGATACTTGGGGGAGGATCTTATCCCGGGCGTCGAGCAGGAACAGCCCTTGCGAGCTGCTCTTCAGGAAGGCATCGGTCAGCCGATTGCTGGCGCCGATCAGATCTTGCTTCTCGCGCTCGTGGCGTTTGACGGAAATGAACATGGATTAACAGCGTGCCAAACGCGCAGGCTGGGAGGCTTGATGGCTGTCACAGCCTTAAGATGGGCCGGCTACCCATGCTGCGCTGAGTCACGAGCCACTGGGAACTACGTCACACTTCAAGCAACGGCGGCAACCATCGGCCCCAAGTCGGCCAACAATTCGTCGGCGGAGGCATAGCGGGCGTTTTGCTGCTTCGCCATGAGGCGATCGAGCAGCGGCTGCTGCGCCGCCGTGGGCTCCGGCAGAATCGGTACGGGGCGGCTGGCATGCTGCGACATGATCGCCATGGCGGTCTGGCCGCCGTAAGGTCTTTGACCCGTCAGCATTTCATAGAACATAACGCCCAGACTGTAGAGGTCGGTGCGCGCGTCGACGCGCTGTCCCTGAGCCTGCTCGGGGCTGATGTAGTAGGGCGAACCGAGCACCTGGCCGATGCCGGTGGTCCCCGCGTCGTCCACCGATCGCCGCGCCAGACCGAAGTCGATGAGCACCGGCGAATTGTCCTCGCGCAACATCACGTTCGCGGGCTTGAGATCGCGATGCAAGATCCCGAACACATGGATGACGCGCAGCGCTTCGGCGATGGCGCGCAGGTAGTACAGGCTCTCGTCCACGCTCAAGGGATTGCGCAGACGGTCGCGCAGGTCGCCGCAGGGGAAATATTCCATCGCCAGGTACAGATGGTGCGGCAGGGAGCCGAAATCGTAGATCTCGGCGATGGCGCGATGCGTGATGCTGGAGATGATCTCGTACTCGCGCTGGAAACGCTCGGCGTCGTCGAGTTCTCGCGGAGATTCGCCGCGATTCATGACCTTGAGCACCACATTGCGCCGCAGCCGTTCGCTGCGAGCCAAGAAAACCTGTGAAAAATTGCTGGTGGCGATCTGCTTGACGATGGAGTAGCCGGGAACGTGGATGCCCGAACCTTCGGCGTCCGATTGATTCAAGGTCTTGGCCGCCTGAGCGGCCGCGCGGCGTTTGGCGCAGGCTTCGGTCACCGCCGTCAACAATTGATCGCGTGTAATGCGCGCCAGCGGCAGGTAGTCCTTGGCGCCGCTCTTCAGGGCGCGCACCGCAGACATCTCGCCGCCGTTTTCGGCGAGCAGGATGCAATACAGCGCCGGCTGCGTCTCAAGCATGCGGGTCATGTTGGCAAGCACCATGCCGGCCGCCGCCTCGTCGGCGAAGTCGGCTTGCAGGATCGCGGCATCCGGTGCGCGTTCCGCGATCAGACGGCTCAAGGAGGCCGATTCCTCGGCGGGCACCGTGGTTACCAGGGCGTCCGGCCAATAGCTGGTGATGTGGTGGGTCAGCCATTGCAGGCGTTTCGAGTCGCCCCCCACCACCAACAAGTTCGGGTCGGTCGCATCTAACATAGATCAGATCTGCTACAAGGGAAGCCAGCCTAGCGCGTGGGGGCCGGATTGACCCGTCGAGATTTCACATTTTGGGGGTCCCCTCGAGGGTCCCCCGGCGGGCCCAGGAACCATTATCCTTACCCCCGGGTCTCAACCGTATTCGGATATTCGCTTACAGAGGGCTTATTTCAATGGGAAGCGTCAGAACATGGTCGCTCGCAGCAGTTGCGGGCATCTTCGTTGCGGTAGTCGCTCATCAGGGTTCACATGCGGATGTGGGGCCGGCAGGGCCCGGCGCCGCGCCTGCCGCCACCCCGTCCGCGGCGTCGCCTGCGCCCGTCTCTGCCCGAGTGACCGGACTGCCCGATTTTTCGGGGCTGGTCGCCGAGAACGGCGCGGCCGTGGTCAATATCAGCGTCGTCGAGAAGCCGCAAAAGATGGCGGTACCGGGCAATCCCGGCGAGCCCGGGGACTCGGAGGACCCGCTCTCGCAGTTCTTCCGGCATTTCCAAATGCCGGCGCCCGGACAGCATCCACCGCCCATGCACGGCATCGGCTCAGGATTCATCGTGAGTCCGGATGGTTACGTGCTCACCAATGCGCACGTGGTCGATGACTCGGCGGAAGTGACGGTCAAGCTCACCGATCGCCGCGAGTTCGTGGCGAAGGTGGTCGGCGTCGATAAGCGCAGCGATGTGGCGCTCATCAAAATCGCCGCCACCGGGCTGCCCACCGTTCGCTTCGGCGATTCCTCGCGCCTCAAGCCCGGTCAGTGGGTGGTCGCGATCGGATCGCCGTTCGGCTTCGAGAACAGCGTGACCGCCGGCGTCGTGAGTGCGACTGCGCGTCCCCTCGATGAGAACTATGTGCCGTTCATTCAGACCGATGCGGCCGTCAACCCGGGCAACTCCGGCGGCCCCTTGTTCAACGTCGACGGCCAGGTGGTCGGCATCAATTCGCAGATTTACAGCCGCACGGGCGGATTCATGGGCATGTCCTTCGCCATTCCCATCGACCTGGCATTGAACGTCAAGAATCAGCTGTTGACGAAGGGCAAGGTGAGCCGCAGCCGCATCGGCGTCGCCGTTCAGGAAGTCAATCAGAAGCTGGCGCAGAGCTTCGGTTTGGGTACGCCGCATGGCGCGCTCATCAGCAACGTGGAGCCCAAGAGTCCCAGCGAGCGTGCGGGCCTGAAGCCGGGCGACGTCATCACCAGCGTCAACGGTCATAATATCGACCATTCCTTCGACTTGCCGACCATCATTGCGGATATTCCGCCGGGCAGCGAGGCGCACATCGGCATCTGGCACGACCACAAGGCCGGCATGGTGGATGTCAAGACGGTGCTGCTGGACGATGAGCCCGCGCGGACGGCGCGTGCCGATGATGATGAGCGCGGCGGCAAGCTGGGGCTTGCCGTGCGGCCGCTCGATCCCAAGGAGCAGCAGCAGCTGCACACCCGCGGCCGGCTGCTGGTCGAAGACGTCTCCGGCCCGGCTCTGGCCGCCGGGTTGCAGGCGGGCGACGTGGTGCTGGGGGTCAATGGAGCGGGTGTTGCCTCGGTGGCCGACCTCAAGCGAGAAGTGGCGCGGGCGGGACACAGCGTCGCGTTGCTGATTCAGCGCGACGAGGCCCAGATTTATGTTCCCGTCGACATAGGGTGACGGATCAGGCCTAATCGCGGGCGTGCAAACCGCCACCCCCTTATTTTCCAGCGTTAACCGGAACCTCGCCGGCGGCCTGCCGGCGAGGTTCTTGCCGACCAGCCGCGCCGAAATGGACGCTCTCGGCTGGGATGAGTGCGACGTCATCATCGTCACCGGCGACGCCTACGTGGATCATCCAAGCTTCGGCATGGCCATCATCGGCCGGGTGCTGGAGGCGCAGGGGTTCAAGGTGGGCATCATTGCCCAACCGGATTGGCACAGCACGCGGGATTTCGAGGCCCTGGGAAGGCCGCGCCTGTTTTTCGGCGTGACCGGGGGCAACATGGATTCGATGGTGAATCGCTACACCTCCGATCGGCGGGTGCGCAGCGACGACGCCTATACGCCCGGAGGGCAGGGCGGCAGGCGCCCGGATCGCTGCGTCATCGTCTATTCACAACGCATTCGCGAGTCCTACAAAACCATCCCGATCGTGATCGGCGGCATCGAGTCGAGCCTGCGCCGTATCGCGCATTTCGATTATTGGTCGGAGCAGGTGCGCCGCTCCGTTTTGGTGGACTCGAAAGCGGATCTTCTGGTCTATGGCAATGCGGAGCGCCAGATCGGCGCGATCGCGCAACGGCTGGAAGCGGGCGATCGGCCGGGCGACATCACCGATCTGCGCGGCACGGCCTACTTGCGCCGCGGCATGCCGGCGGGGTGGGTGGAAATCGACTCGAGCGAGCTGGACGCCCCGGGCCCGCTGAATCCGCCGATCGATCCTTATGCGAGCGAGGAGGAGCGCAGAACGGCGAACGCCCCCGGTGCCGCTGCCGCGCCCGCGGAAACAGTCGTCAAGTTCTACCGCAAGGTCCCGAACTCGCAACGTGACCGCAGCGTCATTCGCCTGCCGTCCTTCGATCAGGTGAGCGGGGATGCCGTCCTGTATGCACATGCATCGCGCATTCTGCACCTGGAGTCGAACCCCGGGAACGCACGCGCCCTGGTGCAGCGCCATGGCCACTTGGAGCTGTGGTTGAATCCTCCGCCGATTCCGCTGAGCACGTCCGAGATGGATGCGATTTACGAATTGCCGTACGCGCGCCGCCCGCACCCCTCGTACGGCACGGCGAAAATTCCCGCCTACCATATGATTCGATTCTCCGTCGCCATCCAGCGCGGCTGCTTCGGCGGTTGCACCTTCTGCTCGATTACCGAGCACGAAGGGAGAATCATCCAGAGCCGCTCCGAGGACTCGGTCATCCGGGAGATCGAAACCATCCGCGACCGGGTTCCGGGCTTCACGGGCGTGATTTCCGACCTCGGCGGCCCGACCGCCAATATGTACCGCCTGCACTGCAAGAGCGCCGCCATCGAGTCGGCCTGCCGCCGGCCATCCTGTGTGTTTCCCGGCGTGTGCCCCAACCTCAACACCGACCACGCACCGCTCATCAGTCTCTACCGGCGGGCGCGGGCCTTGAAGGGCGTCAAAAAGGTGTTGATCGCCTCGGGCGTGCGCTACGACCTCGCCATCGAATCGCCCGAGTACGTCCGGGAACTCGCGGCCCATCATACCGGCGGGTACCTCAAGATCGCGCCCGAGGCCATCGGCGAGGGGCCGCTGTCGAAGATGATGAAGCCCGGCGTCGGCGCGTACTACCGGTTCAAGGAGTTGTTCGACAAGTACTCGAAAGAAGCCGGCAAAGAACAGTATTTGATTCCCTACTTCATCGCGGCTCACCCGGGCACCCGCGACCAGGACATGCTGGAGCTGGCGCTGTGGCTGAAGAAGAACGGCTTTCGCGCCGATCAGGTGCAGGCATTCCTACCCTCGCCGATGGCTACCGCCACCGCGATGTATCATTCGGGCAAGAATCCCCTGAGGCGCGTCTCGCGCGCAAGCGAGGAGGTCGTGGTACCGAAGGGGATCAAGGTACGCCGCCTGCACAAAGCCTTCCTGCGCTATCACGATCCCGAGAATTGGCCGGTGCTGCGCGAGGCGCTGAAGCGCATGGGCCGCGCGGACCTGATCGGCAACGGCCGGCACCATCTGATTCCGGCATACCAGCCCGTGGGATCGGGAGTTCGCGGCGGGCCAAAGCGGGCGCCGACGCTGCCGTTTCGAACCCAGCACACGGGTCTGCCCAAATCAGGCCGCGGCTACGGCGGCAACGCCGCCCGCAGCGCCGGCCAGGGGAAGCCGCGCGGTCGGCCCTGAGGCGAACGGAATTGCTTGCTAGCCTCCCTGCGGTGCGATTAAAGTTCCGGGCTGTCTAGCGGTTTCGCGCCGCAATTCATCAACTTAAATGGTTAGGGAGCGATAAGAACGCCCTATGGTTACGGGCGCGTGTGAAGCAATGGACAAGTGGATCGTACATAAATTTGGGGGTTCCAGCGTCGCCGACGCCGGCTGTTTCCGCCGGGTGGCCGAAATCGTGGAGTCGTCGCCCAATCCGCGCGAAGCCGTGGTGTTGTCCGCCTGCCGAGGCGTGACGGACGCGTTGCTCGGATTGGTCGCGCTGGCGGAAAAGCCCGACGCCTATTTCCCGTCGGCCATCGAGGCGCTCAAGAAGCGCCATGTGGAACTGGCCCGCAGCCTCGTTTCCAAAGCGGCGTGCGATACCTATCGCGAGCAGCTGGAGCGCGATTGCCGCGACATCGCCGGCATGCTGCAAACCGTGCGCCTCATCCGTTCGTCGACGTACTCGATGCGCGACGTGATCTCGGGCTACGGCGAAATCTGGTCGACGCGGCTGTTTGCGCCGTACCTGCGCGAGCGGGGCCGCATCCAGGGGGACGTGCTCTGGATCGATGCGCGCGAAGTCGTCATCGTCGAATGGGGCTCGCTCGGTCCGGCGGTGCAATGGACGGTGAGCGAGGCGAATCTCAAGCGCCTGGTGCCGTCGGGGTTCACCGGACGTCTGATCGTGACCGGCTTCGTGGCGACCACGATCAAGGGCATACAGACGACCTTGGGCCGCAACGGCAGCGACTTTTCCGGCTCCATCTTCGGCGCTCTGCTCGGCGCCGCGGAAATCATCATCTGGACCGATGTGGACGGCGTGCTGTCGGCCGACCCGCGGCTGGTGCCGAATGCCCAGGTCATCGATCAGCTGTCGTACAACGAGGCCATGGAACTCGCGTACTTCGGCGCCAAGGTCATCCATCCGCAGACCATGGAACCGGCGGTGGCGCGCGACATCCCCATCTATATCCGCAACACCTTTGCGCCCAAAAAGTCGGGCACGCTGATTTGCGCGAACCCTCAATCGGCGCTCAAGGTCAAGGGGATCACGACCATCGACCCGGTCGCCCTGGTGAACCTGGAAGGCGCGGGCATGATCGGGGTTCCGGGAACCGCGCACCGCTTGTTTGGGGCGTTGCGCGATGCGGGCATCTCGGTCATCTTGATCTCCCAGGGCAGTTCGGAGCATTCCATTTGCTTTGCCATCCCGGAGGCGCAGGCGGTGCGTGCGGAGGAGGCCGTACGGCGGGCCTTCGACGCGGAATTGCGCGACGGACAGATTCAGCACGTGGAAGTGGCCTTGGGGATGAGTATTCTGGCGGTGGTCGGCGACGGCATGGCCGGCGCACACGGGGTGGCGGCGAACGTATTCAACTCGCTGGGCGACGCAGCCATCAGCGTACGCGCGATCGCCCAGGGCGCGTCGGAACGCAATATCTCCGTGGTGGTCGACGGCAAGGTGGGCGCCAAGGCGCTGCGCGCGGTGCATGCCGCCTTCTACCTGTCGCCCAACACGCTGTCGATCGGCCTGATCGGCCCCGGCACCGTGGGCCGCGTGCTGCTGGCGCAGATCGCGACGCAGATCGAGCGCCTGCGCGCGCGCAACCTGGATCTGCGGGTGCGCGGCATCGCCGGCTCCAAACGCATGCTGCTGGAAGAGACGGCCATCGATCTCGACCATTGGGCGGAGCGCCTGGCCGAGGCAGGAGAGCCGTTGGATCTCGCGAAATTCGCCGATCATGTGCAGGCGGACTACATACCGCACACGGTCATCATCGATTGCACGGCGAGCGCCGATGTCGGCATGCAATACGCGGCATGGTTGACGCGCGGCATTCATATCGTGACCCCCAATAAGAAGGCCAACAGCGGCATGCTGCCGTACTACCGCTCCTTGCAGGAAGCGGGACGCGCGGCGGGCACTCACTACTTGTACGAAGCCACGGTGGGCGCCGGTCTGCCCATCATTCAGACGCTGCGCGACCTGCGCGAAACGGGCGATGAGATCACGCGCATCGAAGGTATCTTCTCCGGCACCCTGGCCTACTTGTTCAATGTGTTCGACGGCCGCGAGGCATTTTCGTCCATCGTGCAAGCCGCCAAGTCCAAGGGATATACCGAACCCGATCCGCGCGATGACTTGTCGGGTATGGACGTCGCCCGAAAGCTGATCATTCTGGCCCGCGAAATGGGCTTGACGCTGGAAATGGCGGACGTGCAGGTGGACGGCCTGGTGCCCAAGGTGCTCGAGAACTGCAGCGTCGACGAGTTCATGGCGCGCCTTGCGGAATTCGATGCTGCGATGGCCGCGAGGCTCGACGAGGCGCGCCGGAAAAACGAAGTCCTGCGCTATGTGGGCCGGGTCGATGCGGATGGCAGGGCAACCGTGGGGCTGATGCGCCTCGACGCCAAGCACGCCTTCGCGAATATTGCACTGACCGACAATGTCGTACGCTTCGCGACTCGCCGGTATTGCGACAATCCCTTGATCGTGCAGGGCCCCGGAGCGGGGCCCGAAGTGACGGCGGCCGGCGTCTTCTCGGATCTGCTGCGCTTATCCGCCTACCTGGGGGCTCACCTATAATGCTTACCGACGTCACTGCCTTCGCGCCGGCCACCGTTGCCAACGTCGGCATAGGGTTCGACATCCTGGGACACACGGTGGAGGCTGTCGGCGACAAAGTGCGTCTGTGCCGCATCGACGAGCCTTGCGTGCGCATTCGCTCGATCACCGGGATCGCCGGCGATTTGCCGGTGGAGCCGAAGCACAACACCGCCGGCCGCGCGGTGCAGGCCATGCATGCGGCCCTTGCGCTCGATTTCGGCTTTGAAATGGACATCGAAAAGGGCATCCCGCTCGGATCCGGTTTAGGGGGGTCGGCGGCCTCCGCGGTGGCGGCGGTGGTGGCCGCCAATGCGCTGCTGCTCAAACCCCTGCCGCGGCTGGAGCTGCTCAAGTATGCGATGGAGGGCGAAATCGTCGCCAGCGGTTCCGCGCACATCGACAATATCGCACCCTGCCTGTTCGGCGGATTGACGCTCACGGTCGGCATCGATCATCCGCGCGTAAAGCAGATACCCGTTCCGCCCTCGCTGCGCTGTGTTCTGGCGCATCCGCACATGTATCTCGGGACCCGCGAGGCGCGCGCCATCCTCAAGACCGATGTCACGCGTTCGGATTTCGTTTGGGCGAGCGCCAATCTGGCCGGGTTCATCAGCGGCTGCTACTCGAACGATTTGGACATGATCCGAGATTCCTTCAACGACGTGATCATCGAGCCGCAGCGGCACTCGTTGATTCCGGGATTCAAGGACGTGCAGCGCGGCGCCATGTCGGCCGGAGCGCTCGGTTGTTCCATCTCCGGCGCCGGCCCGACGGTGTTTGCGTGGGCAGAGATCCAGTATGCCGAGGCGGTGCGCGGCGCCATGGTAGCCGCCTTCGCCGCGCACGGCCTGCAATCGGATTCCTGGATTTCCGGGATGGAGAACTACGGGGCCAGAGTGGTGAAGGCCTGATGTCAGATCTCGAGTTCGTGAGCACGCGCGGGGCGGCGCCCCCCGTTTCCCTGAGCGACGCCATCGCGCAGGGTCTCGCGCCCGACGGCGGCTTGTATGTACCCGCGCGCCTGCCGTCGGCGGATCCGGCCGGCATTGCCGCCGGCTCGGGACTGCCCGGCGCCGCGCGCGTCGCGCTCGCCGGATTCTTTGCCGGCGACCGGCTGCAGCCGCTGCTCGGGAAAATTGCCGACGCCGCACTCGATCTGCCCGCGCCGACCACGCCCGTCACGGCCTGCCCCGACCCCTTGTTCGCGCTCGAGCTCTATCATGGGCCGACCGCGGCCTTCAAGGATTTTGGCGCGCGCTTCTTGGCCGAGAGTCTGCAGCGTCTCGAGGCAGGGGCGCCGCAACCCTTGACCATATTGGTGGCCACATCGGGCGACACCGGAGGGGCGGTGGCCGCGGCCTTCCACCGGCGGCCCTGGGTGCGCGTGGTGATCCTTTACCCTGCGGGTCTGGTGAGTCCGCGCCAGGAACAACAGCTGTGCTGCTGGGGCGACAATGTCGCCTCGTTGCGGATTGCCGGCACCTTCGATGATTGTCAGCGCTTGGTGAAGGAGGCATTCGGCGATCCGGCGCTGGCTCGCCGGCATCGATTCAGTTCCGCCAATAGCATCAATATCGGCCGGTTGATGCCGCAAATGGTTTATTACGCGGCATCGAGCCTCGAAGTCGAACGCCGCACCCATGCCAAGGCGTCGTACATCATTCCGGCCGGCAATCTGGGCAACGCCTTCGCCGCGGTGTGGGCTCGCGCTCTTGGGTTCCCCGTCGCGCGCATCGTTCTGGCGCACAACATCAATCGCACCGTGCCTGATTTCTTGAAAACCGGAATCTGGCAGCCGCGGCCCAGCATCGCGACCCTGGCCTCGGCCATGGACGTCGGCAATCCCAGCAATATGGAACGCATGCGGGCGCTCTTCCCCACATGGAGCGCAATCCGCGAACAATTGAGCGCCGACAGCGTCGATGACGCTACAATTCGGGCTCGTATCGGAGAGGACTTCATGCGGTATCGACGCGAATGGTGCCCGCACACGGCGACCGCGGCCGAAGTCTACAGCCGCCTCCCCCAGGTGGAACGTCAGTCTCATCCTTGGGTGATAGTGGCGACCGCGCACCCCGCCAAGTTCAACGAAATCGTCGAGCCCATCATCGGCAACCCGGTAGCCGTTCCCGACAGCCTCGAGCGGCTGCTCCGGCTGCCGCAGCATGCAGTGGATTTGCCTGCCACGCTCGAGGCTCTGGCCGCGGCGCTCGAATGACCAACATTGGAATAGACCCGGAATGGGTTGGCATAGGCGCGGTTCTTTTGCTGCTGCTCGCCGGCGGTTATTGGGGTCTGCGCGCCTATCAGCGCCGCGCCCGCCGCCGCGCCCTGCTGGTGCGACTGGAACGCGTGGCGCTCGAGGCGGCGCACCAGGTGCTGGTTCCCGACGGCATGGGGGGGTTCATCCACATCGATCATTTGCTGCTCACGCCGCGGGGCGTGCTGGTGCTGGACACGCGCCGCGTTGCCGGGCTGATCTTCGGCGGCGACCAGATGAGCGATTGGACCGTCATGGGCCGGGGTCGCCGCTACACCTTCGATAACCCGCAGCCGGCGCTGTACGACCGGATCGCGGCGGTGAAAGCGCTGGTCGGCGAAGTGCCGGTCGAAGGACGGCTGCTGTTTTCGAACGCGGGAAAATTCACCAAGGGCTTTCCGAAGTGGGTGCTGATGCTGGACGGCATCGAAGTGGAATTTCCGGCCGTCGACCGCAGCGCGAAATCATCGCCGGCTTTTGCGCAGTTTGCGGAGGCATGGAGCCGGCTGACCGCGCAATTGCGGCCGAGCCCGCACCTTTTCACCAATCTTTAGCGGCGCCCAGCCCGAACAATCGGGCGGCGTTGCGCGTGGTCGATGCCGCCAGGGCGTCCAGGGATTCGCCGCGCAAATGCGCCACGGCGCGCGCGATATGCGGAAGAAAGGCGGGCTCGTTGCGCCGCGATTTGGGCAAGGGGTTGAGGTCGCGGGGCAATAGATAGGGCGCGTCGGTTTCCACCATCAGCCGATCGGCCGGGATGTGGGGGACGGCTTCGCGCAGGAGCTGTCCGCGGCGCTCATCGCTCACCCAGCCCGTCACGCCGATATGCAGATCGAGCGCCAGGTAGTCCTCGAGTTCGGACCTCCCCCCGGTGAAGCAGTGCGCGACGCCGCCCGCCAGGCGGCCGCGAAAATCCTCGAGAATGGCCGTAAAATCGCCATGAGCATCTCGTTGATGCAGGAAGACCGGCTTGTGCACCGACGCCGCGAGTTCCAACTGTGCGATGAAGGCTGCGCGTTGCGAGTCCGGCGGCGAGAAATTACGGAAATAGTCGAGGCCGCATTCGCCGACTGCGACCACCCGGGGACCGTGCAGGAGCTCGGATAACTCCTCGCGGCATGCCGGGTCGAAAGTCCGCGCATGATGGGGGTGCACGCCGGCGGTGTTCGACAAGAGGGCCGGGTGTGCGGCCGCCAGAGCCGCTGCCTGGCGTGAGCTTGCGATGTCGGCGCCGGTGACGATCTGATGCCGTACGCCGGCTTCCAGCGCGCGCGCCATCACCGCGTCACGATCGGCCGCAAAACTGTCGTGGGTGAGATTCGAGCCAATATCGATTAGTGATATCTTCATGTCCGCCATTGTAATAGCCGGCGCCGGCGTTTGAGGCGCGTGGGAGTTGCCGCCATGGTCGTCGTCAGAAATCTCACGGTATCGGCTCTGCTGCTGTTGGCGGCGGCATCGTGGGCGCAGCAAGGCGGCGACTACCAAGCGCAGATCCTGTACGCGTTCCAGACCGAGGATACCAACAGTCTGGCGAATTTGACTCAAGATCTGACCGTGCATGTCAAGGAGGACGCCGGCGACGCGTCGCTGCGCTATCACTTGGCGCATGCGCAGTACCGCCGCGGCCTCCTCGCCGGCAGCGCGCGCCCTCACGAGGCTGAAGCCGCATTTTCGGACTGCGTCGACCGGCTCAAGCCCGTGCTTGCGCAAGATGTCAAGTCGGTCGAGGCGCTGATCCTGCAGTCCGCCTGCTATGCCGAACTCGCGAACTATCGAAAGATCGAGTCGATTCTGCTGCGGGCGCGGTCGGACGAGCGGCTCAAGGCCGCGCTCGCCCTTTCGCCGCGCAATCCGCGCGCCGTGTATCTGTCCAGCATGAAGGGCTTGAATCAGGGGCAGCCCGGACCCGCGCAGCCGCAACAGGCGTTCGCGCAGTTGCAGCTTGCCGCGCAATTGTTCGATGCGTCCTCGGCCACGAGCATCGACACTCCCGGTTGGGGACATGCCGAGGCGTACCTGGCGCTGGGGCGGGAGCTGCAGGCGCGCGGCGATCAATTGGGCGCCCGCAATTGGATCGAGAAGTCCTTGATCGCGGCGCCCGACTACAAGGCGGCGCAGCGGCAGCTGGCGCTCTTGGTGCGCCGCTGAGCGCCGGCGAGCCGGCGCCGCCGTCCGTGAACCCTGGTATCATTCGGCGCGATGAAGCCACAAGGCACGCAGTTATCGCTGTTCGAGACGCGTAGTTCCAGCGACCCATTTGCCGTTCGGGTGAGCGCGCGCGCGCGGCGGTTGACGGCGCGCGTGCACGTCGGCGGCCGTGTGGAAATCGTGGTGCCGATCGGCGTCCACGCCCATACGGTGCGTGATTTCGTGCAGCGATTCACGCCGTGGATCGACCGAAAAGTCGCCGCCATGCAGTGTTTTGCGGCGCCGAGCGAACCGGTCCCGGGCAGCGTCGAATTCGCGCTCACGGATGAGAAATTCGCGGTCGACTGGCGCAAGGGATCGAAGCGCGGTCTCGAGCAAGCCGCCGGCCTGATCGAAGTGCACGCCTCGGATGAAAGGGGAGCGCGCGAACTGCTCCAGAGCTGGCTCAAGCGGGCTGCCTACGACCGGTTGGCGCCGAGGCTGCTGCAATTGGCGCAAGAATTGAATTATCCGGTGTCGCGCGTGTCCATCCGCTGTCAGCGGACGCGCTGGGGCAGCTGTTCGACGCGCGGCACGGTGAGCTTGAATTGCTCGCTGCTGTTCTTGAATTTGGAGGTAGTGCGCTATTTATTCGTCCATGAGCTCGCGCATACCAAGCATATGAACCATTCCCCCAATTTTTGGCGCCTGGTGGAAAAGATCGAACCGGACTACCGGCGCTTGGACCGAACCTTGCTCGCGGGCTGGCGCACGGTGCCCGGCTGGGTCTTCAAGACCTGAATATGCAGGAAACCACTCCGCTGCCCAAGGCGTTCGTCGATTTGAGCGACGAGCAGGTCCATTGGGACTTGAGCGAGTCCCTGAGCTATTCGCAGTATCTCAATCTCGACAAGTTGCTGAACGCCCAGCATCCGCTTTCCTACCAGCACGACGAGATGCTGTTCATCGTCATTCATCAGGTGTCCGAGTTGTGGATGAAGCTGTGCCTGCACGAACTCGGCGCAACCGTCGATTGCGTGCGGCGCGACGACTTGGGTCCGACCTTCAAGATGCTGGCGCGCGTCTCGACGATTCAGCAGCAGCTGCTGCAGTCCTGGGACGTGTTGGCCACGATCACTCCGCACGACTATTCGGCTTTCCGCAATACCTTGGGGAAGTCCTCGGGCTTTCAGTCGCCTCAATATCGGATGCTGGAGTTCCTCATCGGCAACAAGAACGCCGATACGATCAAGGTTTTCAGCGGCGATCCGCCGACGTACGAATTGCTCGAGCGCGCATTGAGGGCGCCCAGCCTCTACGACGAGGTTCTACGCCTGCTGAGCCGCCGCGGCCTCGACGTGCCGCCGGATGCCATCGATCGCGACTTCACGCTGCCGTATGAGGCCAGCAAACAGGTGGCGGCTGCGTGGCTCAGCGTCTACCACAACTCCGTCAAGGAATGGGATTTGTACGAACTCGCGGAGCGCTTGGTAGACCTGGATTACAAGTTCCAGCTGTGGCGGTTCGCCCACGTCAAAACGGTCGAGCGCATCATCGGCTACAAGCGCGGCACGGGCGGAACGGGCGGCGTGTCGTATTTGACCAAAGCTCTGGAGCTCAGGTTCTTCCCCGAGCTCTGGACCATCAGAACTTCCATGTAGGCCGCTCCGTGACGAATATTCAGGATCAGTTGCAGAACGTCAATGTCGCGTCCAGCGACCTGTTGGCGACGCCCGAAGAGGTCAAACGGCGTCTGCCGCTGACGTCGCGCGCGGCGGAGACGGTGTTCAAATCGCGGGAAATCGTGCGGGCGATCCTGGAGCGCCGCGATCCGCGCCTGTTCGTGGTGGTCGGGCCCTGTTCGATACACGATGTGGTCGCGGCGCGCGAATACGCGGCCCGTCTCAAGGCGCTGGCGGCTCGAGTCGATTCCACGCTGCTGCTGGTCATGCGCGTGTACTTCGAGAAGCCGCGTACGACCGTGGGTTGGAAGGGATTGATCAACGATCCGGACTTGGACGATTCCTTTCACATCGAAAAGGGCATTCTCATGGCGCGCGAGCTGCTGCTCTACGTTGCCGAGCTTGGATTGCCCGCGGGCACCGAAGCGCTCGATCCCATCATGCCGCAGTATCTGTCCGAACTCATCACCTGGACGGCCATCGGCGCCCGCACCACCGAGTCGCAGACGCATCGGGAAATGGCCAGCGGCCTGTCGACGCCGGTGGGCTTCAAGAACGGCACCGACGGAGCGCTCGCCGCGTCGATCAACGCCTTGCAGTCGGTGCGGCACCCGCACCATTTTCTCGGCATCACTCAGCAGGGACAGTCGGCGGTGTTCCGTACGCGCGGCAACGCGCATGCGCATCTAGTGCTGCGCGGCGGCGGCGGCCGGGTCAATTACGACGCGGTGAGCATCGCCCTGGCCGAACGCGAGCTGGCCGCAGCCGAACTGCCGGCCACCGTGGTCGTCGATTGCAGCCACGGAAATTCCAACAAGGACCCGAGCCTGCAGCCGCAAGTGGCCGAAAATTGCATCGCTCAAATCATCGACGGCAACCGTTCGATCGTCGGGCTCATGCTGGAGAGCCATTTGAAAGCGGGGAAACAGACCATCCCGAAGGATTTGAGCAAGCTCGAATACGGCATGTCCATCACCGATCCCTGCATCGACTGGCAGACCACCGAGAGCTTGCTGCTCAAGCTTCATCAGGCTTTGCAAGGCGTGCGACGCTGATGCGCGCGAGCGATCGGCGTTGTTTCCACAGACGATATCCGAGCAGGAGCGTGAGACCGCAGGCGTACAACAGCGGTTCTCGTATGTCCTTCTTTACCTGCCACCAGAAGTGCCAGACGCCGAGAATCGCGATCGCGTAGATCAGGCGATGCAGGCGCGTCCATCGCCTCCCCAATCGGCGCTGCGCCGCGGCGGTGGAGGTCGCGGCCAACGGAATCAGCAACAGCAATCCGAGCATGCCGATCGTGATGTAGGGCCGTTTGACGATGTCCTGCCACAGCGCACCGAGCTTGCCGCTCTGATCGAGCAACAAATACACCGAGAAATGCAGCAGCACGTAGAAAAATGCGAAAAGGCCCAGCATGCGCCGAAACCGCAGCCAACCGACCCAATGCGTAAGATCCCTGAGCGGCGTCATGCACAGGGTGATCATCACGAAGTTGAGCGTCCAGCGCCCGCAGGTGTGCAGCATGACCTTGACCGGGTCGGCGCCCAACGCGACGCCGCCGATGTGCCACAGGCCCAGGGCATTCAGCGCTCCCGCCGTCAGGCGCAGGGCCGGCAGCAGACACGCCAGAAACACCAGCGGCTTCCACAGCCAACGAATCTGCTGCATCAGAAGAATTTCCGCAGGTCCATCCCGGAGTAGAGGCTGGCCACCTGCGCGGCGTAGCCGTTGAACGGCAGGGTGGGCTTGCGCGGCCCGAACGCGCTCGCACCGATGTGTCTCTCGGTTGCCTGGCTCCACCGCGGGTGGTCGACGTCCGGATTGACGTTGGCGAAAAAACCGTACTCGTTCGAAGCCGCGCCCGCCCACGTGGTGCGCGGCGCGCGTTCGGAGAATTTGATGCTGACGATGGACTTGATGCCCTTGAAGCCGTACTTCCAGGGAACGATCAGCCGCAGCGGAGCGCCGTTCTGGTTCGGCAACACCTTGCCGTACAGCCCCACCGCCATGAGCGTCAGGGGATGCATGGCCTCATCCATGCGCAATCCCTCCACATAGGGCCACTCCAGCACGGAGGAACGCTGGCCGGGCATTTGTTTGGGATCGTAGAGGGTCCTGAACTCGACGAATTTTGCCTTGGACGTGGGTTTGAAGCGCTTGAGCAAATCGCCCAGCGGGAAGCCCACCCACGGCACCACCATCGACCACGCCTCCACGCACCGCAATCGGTAAATGCGCTCTTCCAGGGGGTGCGCCTTGAGGATGTCCTCCAGGCTGAAAGTTCCGGTCACTTCGGCCTCGCCTCCGATGGCGACGTTCCACGGCTGGGTGCGAAATTTCTGAGCGTTTTGCGACGGATCGGACTTATCGGTGCCGAATTCATAATAGTTATTGTAGGTGGTGATGTCGGCGTAGGAGTTGGGTGCGTCCGGAACGCTCAACGCGGCATTGCGCACGTAGGTGAGCGCGCCCGCCGGCTGCGCGAATGCCGAGCGGCCGAATCCGCCGACGCTCTGCGCCACAGCCAGTCCCAGGCCGCCCGCGAGCAGGGCGCGCCGCGACAAGTAGCGGTCGTACGGGGTTATTTCGGACGGCTGGATCTTGGCTGAATCTGTGAATTTTTTACGCATCGGTCTCTCTTGCCCAAAGTCTCGTCTACTGAGTAGACCGGTCGAAGGCGGCGATTGTTTCGGTTGCGCCGGCTTAAGTCCAATTCGAGGTGGGTATTCCCGAACGCGCCGCCGCCGCCCGTGCGGCCGCATTGCCGTTCACCAGCAGCGCGCGATCGGCGCAGCGCATGTGCTCCAGGTCGGAGGCGCTATTGCCGTAGGCCACGATCGGCACACCGGGGTATTGTGTGCGCAGCCAGGCGAGGCAGTGCAACTTTTCGATGCCGCGGCGATTGGCGGTTTTGAGCGTACCGACCAGCCGCTCGCCCTGCCATTCAAGCTCGGTGCACAGCGTGCGCTCGAATCCCAGGGCACTCCCGATCCTGGGCACGTATAAATCGGGACTCGCCGACAGCAGGACCAGGTGATCGCCCGCGGCGCGATGCGCCTCGAGCATGGCGAGGGCGGCCAGTCGCAGTCGATGACGGCGTTTGAGGGCGTCGACGAACCAGGCAGCATAGGCATCGATGACGTTGCGGGTCGCGCCGCCCATGACCATACGGATGACCTGGGATTTCAACAGGCCGCGGTCGCGATTTCGCATCAGGAAGCTCAGCAGGGCGAACGGCAGCCGCCAGAGCCGCAGCATGCGCCACGGATGCCGGCGCAGAAAGCTCGTCAAGAACGGCAGCAACGTGTCGCGCCAGGTCAGTGTGCCATCCAAATCGAATACCGCGGCCCAGCGTTGCGGCGCGGCAGGCGGCTGGGCAGATTCCACGGCAGTCATATGTACCAGGTGACGGTCATTTTGCAGGAATATATAGTAATTAATACAATTAGTTAAGGTAATTATCTCGAATACCTGTTACGGCAGGTCGGCGCGCGCCGGGAGGCTTGACCGGAGTTTGCTATTCTTTAGCTCTACCCGCGCTCTCGAAGGAAAGCTGAATCTCACAAGCAACAGCGTTGAATCCATCGGCCGTCATCGTCGGGGCGGGCGCCATCGGTGCCTGGATCGGCGACACGCTCGACCGCGCCGGATGGGCCGTATCGATGCTGGCGCGCGGTCCGACCCTGGCGGCGCTGCGTGCCGGCGGCCTGATCGTCGAACGGGACGGTGAAGCGCGGCACAGCAGGCCGCGGGCCGGATCGCCGTCCGACCTCGGAATTCACGACTACATGTTCCTCACCGTGAAGGCGCAGGTCCTGCCGGAGCTCGCGCCTTCCTTGAGTCCTCTCATCGGTCCTGCCACCGTGGTCATCAGCGGCACCAACGGCATTCCTTGGTGGTTCTTCCATGATTTCGGCGGCGTCCTGGCCAATCAGTCGCTTCAGTCCGTCGACCCGGGTCAATCGCAGGAGCGCACGTTTCCGCGCAAACGCATCCTGGGTTCCGTCGTGCATGCGTCGGCGCGGGTGCTTGCGCCGGCGCACGTCCAAGTGGTGGCCGCCGACCGACTGATCCTGGGCGAACCGTCCGGCGAGGTCACGGACCGGGTCCGGGCCGTCGTGAACGGATTGCGCGCCGGCGGCGTCAACGCGGAAATATCGGCGCGGATCCGCCATGACGTGTGGGCCAAGCTCTGGGGCAACATGAACATGAATCCGTTGAGCGCCCTGACGCGCAGCGGAACATCCAAGATGCTCGCCGATCCGGAGGTGCGCGAACTCTGCCTGCGCATGATGGAAGAGATGCAGGCGTGCGCGCGGCGTCTGGATTTGCAATCGAGCATGACGCCTGCCGAGCGAATCGCGGTGACGCAGCGTCTCGGCGATTTCCGCACATCGATGCTAGCGGACCTCGAAGCCGGGCGGCCGCTCGAACTCGCTCCGCAACTCGGCGCCGTCGCCGAGATAGCGTTTCGGCTCGATGTGCCGGCGCCGTTCGTGCGCTCGATTCTCGGCTTGACTCGGCTCCTGAGCGCGTAGGATTACGCAATGCTGATACGAGTCGGCTACGAATTGGCATACGAGTTCCCTCAAGCTACGCCGATGATTTTGAATCTGAACGTACACTACAGCCGGGCGCCGGACTGCGTCCGCGCCGACGCGATCCTGACCGATCCGGCCGTGCCCCTGGCCGCGTACCGCGACGGCTTCGGTAACTGGTGTACTCGCGTGATAGCGCCGGCAGGACAGTTTCGTATCACCGGCGACGGTTTGATCAAGGACTCGGGGCTTGCCGATCCGAGCTTTCCCCAAGCGTTCGAACACACGGTCGATTCGCTGCCGGACGAGACGCTGGTGTTTCTGCTTCCCAGCCGCTACTGCGAGACCGAACTGTTGTCGTCCACGGCGTGGAGCCTGTTCGGCGGCATGATGCCGGGTTGGAGCAGGGTGCAGGCGATTTGCGATTTCGTGCACCGGCACATCGCGTTCGACTATCAATCCGCGCGTCCCACCAAGACCGCGTGGGACGCTTTCAACGAGCGGCGGGGAGTGTGCCGCGACTTTGCGCATCTCGCGATCGCCCTGTGTCGATGTCTGAATATTCCCGCCCGTTATTGCACGGGCTATCTGGGCGACATCGGGGTGCCGGCCATGGATGCCCCCATGGATTTCGCCGGCTGGTTCGAGGCCTATATCGGCGGCGGATGGCGGATTTTCGATCCTCGCAACAATCAACGGCGCATGGGTCGCGTGCTGATGGCCCGCGGCCGGGACGCGGCGGATGTTGCCATGTGCATGACCTTCGGCCCCAACGTTTTGCAGCGCTTCCGGGTATGGGCCGAGGAAGCGCCGGCCCCCTGAGGGCGTCGCTCCCCTGATTCTGACCAACGGCTCCTCATATGCATTTACAATGGGAGATTGCGGCCGAAAGCGGGCCGCGCATCCAAGGACCTGTATGGTTGAGAAGTTCAAAAAAACGCCGCTGCCGCGCAATACCCGGACTGTCCGTGCGGGCTGCGCAAGCGTGGCGGCGCTCGGCGCCGTGTTTTTCGCCGCGGCACCGGCCGGCGCGGCCTCGGCTCCGGCGGTGGTGGCGGGCTTCAGCTACGTCAAATCGCTCGGTGGAATAGACGAGTACCGGCTCGACGGCAATGGACTCACCGTGTTGCTGGTGCCCGATCATTCGGCGCCGGTGGTGACTCTCCAGGTGACCTATCAAGTCGGCTCGCGCAACGAGGTGACGGGGACCACGGGAGCGACGCACATCCTCGAGCACATGATGTTCAAGGGGAGCGAGGGCTTCAATGACCCGA
>Ga0307470_10000242_pt1 | contig 35501 bp, 28 predicted proteins | sample atmos_gasesAM3C__FD_204565 | JGI IMG/M metagenome (GOLD analysis project Ga0307470, IMG submission 204565) | Hardwood forest soil microbial communities from Morgan-Monroe State Forest, Indiana, United States - atmos_gasesAM3C_05 | ecosystem: Environmental > Terrestrial > Soil > Temperate forest... | reverse complement strand
GCTGGAAACGGAGCAACCTGACCACGGACACGAAGAAGAACACCAGACGGGAAACCGTCCCGGACACCACGGCTTCGTGACCTACAGCCAGGCAACGCCACCGCGCCAGCTCCCGACCCTACATCGTTCCTACAGGCTTCGCCCATGCGCGCATCGGAGTCTGACCTTAATCCGCGAGTAGTGCGGTGGCGCGGGGGTGGAAGGACACCTACCGGGTGAAGAACTTACGGGGTCGGCGTGTTCGGGGGGTCAGGTGTTCGGGTGGGGGCGCTGGATCCGTGGTTGACGCCGAACGGGGGCGGTGACGGAGCTGGTGGAGCGGTTGGGGTTGGCGGCGGCGTTGGACGCGGCGGTAGGGCCGATCAAACAACGTGGCCGGCTGGCCGCACCAGCTCGCCGCCACCCTGCTGCCCGATGCTGCCCTGGCTGGCCTCACCGAGGTCCTCACAACCACACCCCGAAGATCGTCTACACCATACGACGTTCAACTCATCCGGCTACTCGCGAATTCAGGTCAGACCGCTCGTCCGAGCCCACGTTCATCGAGCATCCGGCGGAGCTTCTGCAACACTCGGACGCGGGTCGGCCCGATGCTGCCAATGGGGATTCCGGTGGCACGGGCAAGCTCGGCGTAGGGCGTGGGATCGTCGGAGAAAAGTGCCCGCAGCAGCGTCCGGACGTGCGGCGGCAGCTCAGCGACGAGCCTCCGCAACATTTGTGCGGTGTCTTCGTCGACGACCCGCTGCTCAGGGATGGCGGAGGGGTCGACGAGTATTTCCGCCTCCGTCTCGACACCGTACGTGGTATGCCTGGGCTGGCGGAGGATACGGAGGCATTCGCGGCTGGCGGTAGTGGCCAGCCATCCACCCAGGCGGTCGGGCGAGCGTAGCCGGTGACCATTCTCCGCCAGCCGCAGCCACGTCATCTGTACCGCGTCGAACGCGTCGGCGTCCTGCAGCCGAAACGAGCGCACCTTCGCCCAGACGACCCGCTCGTACCTGTGCATGATCTCTGCCCAGGCAGCGGCGTCACCATTACCCGCCGTCCGCAGCAGCTCGGCTGTGCTCGCCGCTGTGATGGCCACCCGGCGCTCCGTTCCTACGGTTGGCGGCCGCCGGCGCCGCTGTTCGAGGCCCGATCCGTCAGGACGGAGAGAGGAGGCGCGTCCTGGGCCTCCTTGACCCATCTGACGTTGCGTTCCAAGGCCCGCACCAGTCGTGACCCGCGGCGGTGCCGCTGGCGTCCGAAGATGCCCGGGCGGCGTGTCCGCGCCGGTTGCTTCGGGTGTTCCTCGGTAAGTCGCATCGCGTCGTTCCCCCATCCGTGGGAGCGTGTCGCCTGGTTGTGTCGAGATGCGGGGTGTCGGTCGGCGCGCCCGTGACCCCCTCGAGTCAGAGCAGGGCAAGGTCACGGGTGAGCTCGTCGAGCTTGAAGCCGTTCGGCGCGACGTTGCCCTGGCCGGTCCAGTCCGGGCTGAGCACCGCGTAGGCCTCGTCGCAGTAGGTCGTGAAGAAGTCCCAGGTAATGTGGATCAACTGGCCCCATGACACGCAGGTCAGCGTCCGGTTGGTGTAGGCCAGCACGGGGACGCAGTGGCCACCGAGGGAGCCCTTCGCCCCGTCTCCGGTGGGCCCACCCGGCGGCACCGACCACACCTCCTGGTTCTTGCTGCTGCGCGGTAGGTCGAGGCCGGCATAGACGCCGCCGAAACGCGATATCGCCTGCTTGACGTCCCCGGCGTCGGTGGGCTCGCAGGACACGAAGGCGGAAAGCTGGTGGCCGGCGAAGCCGGCCCGGCGCCATTCCTTCAGCGCGCTGAGCATGGACACGCCGGTGTCGCTCTCGTCCTGGGCGCCGTTCCACCCGGGGTTGAGCTGGTGGTAGGCCCCGATGGCCTGCTCGTCGGTGGGGACGAACTGCGCTCCGGTGTGCGCCGTCCAGTTCTGGACCAGGTGGAGCGCGGCGACCGGGACGCAGTTCCCGAACTTGTCGTTGCCGAGCGTCTGCCAGTCCGCGACGGTCTCGTCCCAGCGGACGGTGGTGGGGGCCGGTGGCAGCTCCGCTGGGAGGTAGGTTGCGAGCCTGAGGGTGCGTTCGTCAGCCTCTGGCGGTCGTTTGCCGAGTTGGCCGAACAGCCGATCCATGATGGGGGCCTTTCTACGGGGGTAGGGCAGGTGCGGGAGTGCCGGCGGTCCGGGACGAGGGGGGAATGGGGTCTGCCCCGGCGCGTACCACCAGGTTCGACCGGCTGGCCGGCCCGGCACATCGGGTAACCGCTTATCCGGATCGGTCGGATCCCTTAGGCCGCCGGCTGTCGCCCTTAGTCCGGTTGACCCGTACCCGCCAGGCGCCCACCATGAGTCCGCCGGCCGGAAGGGAGTGCCGTAAATGTCTCGTTCGTCACCAGACATCGTGCCTGCTGAATGGAGGAGGACGCAGCAGGACCTGCTGGCCGAGGTCGTGTCCGAGGATTTCCACCAGGACTCGTCCGGCCTGCGGTTTCTCCGGCTCGACCCGGCTGATGTGCTGTCTCCCGTACGGGTGCCGGTCGCCTGGTCGCCGGTTCCCCGGCAGCTCGTGGACTGCCTCGGCCGGGACGGCGCCCGGCAGCTCTGCGACTGGGCGCCGGGCGAGGCCAACGACCAGCGACCTCAGCTTTTCCTCCGCGGCGGTCGCGAACACCACATCGAGTACTGCGAGTACGCGATCGTGCTGGACGAGCGAGGCCGGCCAAAGCGAGTCGAGATCACCACGGAGCTGCGCGAATGGTGGATGTGCCTAGCTCAGCACGCGCCCGAGCGGCTGCGCGCCGAGGCGGCCCGAACGTTGCGCCGGAATGTCGACGAAATGTCGTACCAGGACCTTTACGGCGCCCTTGACCCCGTCCAGGTGACGGACCCAAAGTTGCGCGGCGAGGCATTCCAGGCGGAGGTGGCCGGATCCGAGGTCGGGAACCCCCGGGTCGCTCCCCAGGGCAGGCTGAACCGCGACCACACGCTGTTCATGTCCGTGCCGATCAACGGGCTCGACGACCTGTACTTCATCATGTTGCTCGCCGCCCGGCGCTTCGCCCGGTCAGCCGGTGGCCGGCTGGTCGCCGCGCCGCTGCCCTGGCTCTTCCTGGACAACCCCTACTACCGGGACCATCCGGAGGACCAGGCCGACATCCGCCGGCTTTACTGCACCCACGCGGACCCGGCCGTCGCCCGCGCGGTGCAGCGTGCGTGCTGGAGCAACCGGACCGTTGCGGTCGACCCGCTTGCCGTCGTGATGCGCAGGGCGGACTTCGCGGCCGACCGGCTGGTCTTCCCCCGGGGCGTCCGCGGCCGGTGGGTACGGTGGAGCCGGCCGGCCGCGGACGGCATGTTCCAGCGGCTCGTGGTAGGCCCGGGCGACGACGAGCCGGAGACACTGGGCGACATCGGGGTGCGCGACCCGGCCGGGGACGTGGAGCGGCTCACGGGCGGCTACCAACTGCTCGAGCTGCTGTCGGTCGGCGTCGTGCTGGCGGTCAGCCCGCCCGGGACCACCGACGCCGAGCCTGAGCTGGTCCACCCAGAGAGCCAGCTCATCTCGTGCAACCGCGCCGGCTGCCGCGAGTGCGTCAAGCTGGCCGCCGCGCTGGACCGGTCACGCCAGCCCGCGCCGGGCGGTGCCCAGCCACGGAGCGCGTCGCCATCGCCCCGGACGCGGCGAAGGAGCACGCCGTGAGCAGCCTCCAGGACGGGATCGCGGTCTCCCGGGAGGGTCGGCCGGGAGGGTCGTTCGCGCTGCTCTGCCTTGACCGGACGACCGGTGCGGACCTGCCGGCGGTACGGGCCGGGCTGAGCCGGCTCTGGTCGTCGTGCGCAGGCCTGCAGGACGGCGTCCTCCCCAACCTCAGCGAGCCGGTGGACCCGGAGGGCCTCGCCGTCCTGGTCGGCTTCGGTCCGAAGCTGCTGGTTGACACGGCGGACGGGGCGCCGGCCGAGCTGGTCGCGACGCGGTTCCCGGCGCCCGGCGGCCGGGGCCGGCCGGTGCTGCCCGGCGCCACCCTCAGGTGGGCCGGCGAGGTGCGGCGCAACCCCGCCGACTGCGACGTCGTCGTCCAGCTCACCGCCGCGAGCGAGGCGGCGGTGAGCCGGGCGCTGGTCGAGGTGTGCCGGAGCGTCCGCCAGGACGGCGCGCTGTGCCCCACGGCGGTCTATCCCGGGTTCCGGCGCCGGGACCGGCGGGGCTGGATCGGTTTTCACGACGGAGTCTCGAACCCCGAGCTCTCGGACCGGCTGGACCTGCTGCGGGTGCCCGATGGCAGCACGCCGGCGTGGCTCCGGGGCGGCACCTACCTCGCCTTCCTCCGGGTAGGGGTCCGGCTGGAGCGCTGGGACGCCATCGAGCCAGCCCAGCAGGAGCTCGTGGTCGGCCGGCACCGGGAGACTGGCGCCCCGCTCGAGGTCGACCCGGCCGCGCCCGATGGCTACCGCCCGGCGCACCTGCCTGCCCCGGGGGACGTCTTCGCCGCCGGAAACGAGGAGGCGCGCGACCCGCGGCCGGTCTGCGCAGACGAGCCGTCCGGGCTGGGCCAGAGCCATGTCCACCGGGCCCGCCGCCACCTGACCGAGCGCATCCTCCGCCAGGGGTACGACTACCTCGAACCGGTGGCGGGCCCCGAGGTCCTGCGGACCGGGCTGAACTTCGTCAGCTTCCAGTCGTCCCCGACCCGGCTGGCCAGGATCCTCACTGGGCCGGGCTGGTTCGGTCGGAGCCCCTTCGGCGGCCCGGACGGCGAGTTCACCGACCTTCTTGAGGTCTACGCCGCGGGCATGTTCGCGCTCCCTCCCCGTGCCCCGGCGGCCAGTGCCCCGGCCGGATGCCCGGGCCTGGACGCGATCGAGCCGGCCGTTGGCGCCGGGTGAGCCGAGAGGTCGTGCGCCGGGTCAGCGGCTGGTGCTCGGGTCGATGCCGAGCTGGTGGAGCAGACGCATGGCCTGGGTGCGATTTTCGACGCCCAGCTTCGCGAGAATGTGGGAGACGTGCACGCTGACCGTCTTCTCGCTGACCACTCTGTCCTCGGGATGGGGCAGACGGCTGGCGATCTGCTGGTTGGTCATGCCCTCGACGAGCAGCTCGACAATCTGCCGCTCCCGGGGGGTGAGCTTATAGGCCGCGAGCGGGTCGGCGGCACTGGCTGGCTTGGTGGGCTGGTCGGGCAGGTGGAGCCGGGCCTGGGTGACGAGGGCGTCGATGTCGCGGACCAGCCCCGCCGCGCCCAGCCGGGTCGCCAGGTCGCGGGCCGTCCCGGCCGCCTTGGCCGCCTGGGGTCGCTTGTGCAGGTCGGCGAGGGCCTCGGCGAGCCGGAACTGGGCGTACGCGGCCGGGAACGGCTGGTTGAGCGCGTCAAATCGCCGTGCGACCTCCCGCCATGCTTCCGGCACCAGCTCGCCCCGGTACCGGGCGGCCTCCGCCTGGGCGCTCGCGAGGTCAGCCTCGGCCTCCGGGAACGGCGTCCCCCGTGCCGCGAGCGCGGCGACGCCATGCTCGGCCAGGTCGAGGAGTTCGCCCGGCTTGAGCTCGGTGCCCGGGGCCGATCGTCGGGCTCTGCGGTCCGCGATGCCGCGCAGCGCCACCGCGCAGAGCTTGACGACCAGGTACTCCTCCTCGCTTCCCGCCAGCGCGGCCAGCCCGTCGTCGACGGCTTGGAGAGCCGCGTCCAGGTCACCGTGTGCCAACGCCAGCTCGGCACGCAGCGTGTGCAGCGGACCGCAGTACTGCGGGTCGGTGTTCCGCAGGCACAGCCGTTCCGCCGTCGCCGCGTGGTCACGGGCGACGGCGAGGTCGCCCCGAGCCAGGCAGATGTTGGCGAGGGCAATCTGTATCGGCGCGATGATGCCGTCGGGCGCCCGGTCGGTCAGCCGGGCGGCGTGCCGCTCGGCCTCGTCCCAGCGCCCCAGGCGCCGCAGCGCGGACACCGCGTTGCCCAGCATCACCCCGCCGGCGTTGAACTCGACGCCGTACCGCACCGTCATCTCGAAGCCTTCCAGGGCGACCTCCGCCGCCTCTTCCAGCTTTCCGCTGAAGTCAAGCGTGTCGGCCAGGTTGGTGATCGCCCGGCTGACGTCCTCGATACTGCCGATCTCCTTGGCCAGCGCCCACGCCTTCCGCAGCGCCCGCTCCGCTGCCACCGGGTCGCCCAGCATGCCCAGGTCGGTGCCCAGCGTGCACAGGGCGTGGCTCTCCTCAGCCTTCGCGCCGAGCTCCTGGGCGAGCTCGATCGCCTCCTCCGCCACCGTCCGCGACTCCTGGAACCGGCCCCGCAGCATGAGCATGTGCGCCTGCCCGGCCAGGATGCGGGCGTCGGCGAGGCGCCGCTCACCCGCGGGCAGCAGGCGCCGCGCCTCCTCGTAGGCATCCAGGGACGCCTGTGAGTCGCCGGCCTCCCACTGGTACCGGCCCAGCTTCTCCAGCAGCACCGCGACCCGCGCCGGCTCGGCCTCCGACAGCTCGCGGCGAGCCCTGTTCGCCAGATCGACGGCCCGGCCGTGCCGGCCAGCCCAGCGGGCGGCCTCCGCGGCCTGCTGAAGCAGGTCGGCCAGCTCCAGCCCGGCCAGCCGGTCGTGCTCCGCCACGCGGCCCCACAGCGCCAGCGCCCGCTCGAGCTGGCCGTCGGCCTCGGCGAAGGCGTTCACCCCCACCGCCAGCCCGCCGGCGTGCACCGCGGCCGCCAGCGCCTGGGGCAGGTCGTGGGCGGCCGACCAGTGCGCGGCCACCTCCGCCGCCGCCACCGGGGGGAACGCGGCGGTCTCCAGCCCACGCGACAATGCCCGTGCCACGACCCGGTGCAGCCGCCGCTGCTCGATCGGCAGCAGGTCGCGGTACACGACCTCCTTGACGAGCCAGTGCCGGAACGCGTAGCTGCCCCGGCCGGAGCCCGGCACCAGCGTGCCGGCGCTCACCGCCGTCCGCAGCCCTCGCGTCAGGGTCTCCTCGTCCAGCCCGCAGACCTCGCTGAGCAGCTCGTCCGGGATCTCTCGGCCGATGGTCGCCGCCACCTGGACGATGGCCCGCGCGTCGGCGGACAGGGTGGCCAGCCGGACGCGCACGATGGTGGCCAGGCGGGACGGCAGGTCGGCGTCCTCGCGCAGGGCCTGCGAGCTGAGCAGCTCCTCGGCCAGGAACGCGTTGCCGTCCGACCGTTGCTCCAGCCGGTCCAGGAGCTCTGGTTCCAGCGGCTGGCCGAGCAGGCGCGCCGCGAGCTGGGCAAGCTCCTCCCGGTTGAACGGGGCGAGGTCGAGCTGCTCGGTGGAGCGCAGCCGGAGCAGGTCCTCCAGCGCCTGGCCGACTGGCGGGCGCGAGGTGAGGTCACCCTCGGAGCGGCAGGTCGCTACGACGAGGACCCGGTGCCGGCGGAGGTTGTGGGCGACGAACCGCAGCAGGGCAAGGGTGGAGCTGTCGGCCCAGTGCAGGTCTTCGAGCACGATCAGCAACGGCTGTTCCCCGCTCGCCCGGGCCACGAGGCCGAGCACGGACTCGAAGGTCCGGCGGCGGGCCAGGTCCTTGCCCAGGCTCGTCGGGTCGGTCGCGAACAGCTCCTGGATGTCCGCGTTGGTCCCCAGTATCTCGCCCAGCGCTGGCGGCAGCATGGCCTCCTCGCGCAGGCTGCGGAGCCCTTCGGCCACCGGACCGTAGGGCAGGTCGCCGACGACCATCTCCACGCACCGACCCACGAAGCTGTACCAGCCGGCCGAGGCCGCGTCGCGCCGCAGCTCTCCCGCGAGCCGGCTCTTTCCTACGCCGGCCTCTCCGGAGACCAGCAGCACGCCCGGCTGGCCGCGGCTGGCCCGCGCCAGCGCTGCCCTGCCTCGTTCCAGCTCACGATCGCGTCCAACAAAGGGGACGCGGTCTCGTCGCTCCTTCACAAGTGGGATTATGACGTGTGATGGAGAAGTCGCGGCCAGCAGTGATCCACAGCGTGCACGTAACGCAGATATAACGTCGCCAGGTAAGTAGCCCGGAAAGTAAGCCACATGCCGCGCGGCGGCCACCGCGGACGTGGCTGGCCAGGTCATCGTGCCGCGTCATCGTCCCGGGTCGTCGGAGCCCGTGCTGGCCGGCGCGGCCGTCGAGCCGGAGGGCTCCCGCCGCCAGCTCAGGGTGACCGCGAAATGTCCTTCGACGCCGGTCTTGGCGATCACCGCGCCGGCCTCGGCGTCCAGCTTGACCCCGAACGTGATCTCGACCTCGTCCGGCTGGCGGGCCATCGACCGGAACTGCCCCAAGGCGGCGGAGGCGGCGTCACGCACCTCGCCGAGCGCCTTCTCGAACGACGCCCGGGCGTCCTTCACGATCCTGCCCTGGCGGGACGCGCGGGTGACCCCCGGCTCATCGGCGATCTCGACGACGACCGAGCCACCGCCCTCGAGCTCGAACCGGGTCAGCTCCGCCATGATGCCCTCCCTCCTACCCGCACGGATTTGCCAGCCAGTCCTGGGAGTTCTCGCCGACTGTCGCCTTCTTAAGATCCTTCCGTATTTGGTCAAGATCCGTCAGCAGTTCCCCAAGACGGGTGGGGGCAGGGTTGGCAAGGTACTCTCGAACCGCCTGGTTGAAGCCTGTGCTCATGGTCGCGGGCATGAAGTCCGACGCGTCGAAGCACAATGTGTTCTCGTCGGATGTCAGCATCTTGTGAATACTCATGCTTACGCTGTCGTTGCTGTCCGGGGCCACCCGCTTGTTTGCGGAGAAGGCGCCTGACACGCCTCCTTGCGGGCTGGCCAGGTACCGCATGAGATCTCTCGCCTGCGAGGTGTCGTTGAACATTACGGCCAGGTCGGCCGACACCTCCAAGGCCGGGCGCGCCGGCTGCCCCGGGCCTGGCTGCTCCCTGAGGTCGGAGAACGGGAAGAAGTCGAAGTTGGTGCCGGGGCGGAGCGTACGGCCGTTCTGGCGTTTGGGATCCCTGTAGAACTTCATGATGAACGAGGCTTGGTGCTCCATCGAACAGCCTGGCGATTTGGCGAACATCGGTCTTCCCGCGTCGGCGAAGTTGGTCAGCAGCGCCGAGGCGGCCACGCTCTTGTCCTTGACCAGCCCCCGACCGGAGATGATGTCGTGCCAGGTCTCCCACGCCTGTTGCACCTTCAGCGATGTCCAGGGCAGCTCACCGGAGGCCCACTGCCCATAGGCGTCCGAGCCCTGCTGGTGCAGCAGGATGTCCTCGATCCAGTCCGTGCCCGGCCAGCCGGACAACGGCGGAGAGCTCATGCCCAGGCACCATGGCTGTCGGACGCCCGCGCGGACCATCCGCCTAGTGAGATCGACCGGACTCTGCACTGTCTTGGGCTGCGTCTGGTACCCGAGCCGGGTCGGGTACCAGACGATGCTCTTGAGGTCGGCCTTCACCGGTACGGCGACAAGGGGTTCCCGTTCCTTGCCCAGCCTCTGCAGTCGCTGCCAGGACTGGCTGTAGGCGTTCTTCTGTTCCTTGAGTACATCGTCCAGCGGTTTTAGCTTGTCCCGATAGGCTGCCAGCCCGCCCGGGTTCGGGAGTATCGCGATGTCGGGCGGAGTCCCGTTGCGGACGTCGGTCAGCAGCACCTGGTCGACGTCGCGGGTGCCGACATAGTTGACGTGGATGTGTTTATCCCTCTCAAACCGGTCCAGCGCCTTCTTGAAGTCATCTGCCTCCCCACCGGTCCAGGTGGCTAGCACGGTCACGCTGCCGTGTCGCGCGGCGCTGGAACAGCCGCCGACGCCAACGCTGGCAGGCAGGATCGCCGTCAGCGCGAGTACGGTGGCCCAGTGGGTCCGCGTCGATGTCATGTCGGATACCTGTACTCCTCAATCCGGGGCCGCAGGCCCAACCAGATCAGCGCGACCACAACGAGCCCCGTCACGCCGACGCCGGCCGGGTTCAGCAGCCAGTTGTGCGCGGTGCTGTTCGCGGCTGCGGTCTGCGTGTTGACGTCCGTTATCTTCTCGCTCAGTTCGCTCAGTCGGTTCTGTTGGACATCGTGCACCGCCGTACCGTTGTTGTCCGTCCCTGGATGATCCTTGATGAACGCGTCGACCGTGTCACCGCATCTGCCCAGGCATGCTTTCATGACCGCGGCCAGGGACTGCTGGCCCTTGGCGAGTGCCCGCGACATCTGGTCACCCCACTCCTTCTCGACCTCCGACAGTGCTCTTTCCGCCGCGGCGATCCCACGCTGGGATGTGAAGGTGTAGCTGACCCCGGCACCGAACAGGACAAGCAGCAGCGTGGCGGCCAGCAGCCACCCGTTGGCGCGGCGGCGGAAGGTGCGGGCCAGGTACACCTGCGTCCAGAGCAGCAGCAGGAACAGCATGACGACGGTCAGCCCGAGCGCCGCCGCCCGCCCGCTCAGCCAGCCGGACGAGAGCTGGTGTTTCAGCGCATCCTCCTGCGAGTCCCGCAACCTGTTGACCCGGGCCAGCAGCCCGCTGCCGTCGAGCTTTCCGTCGCCATCGTGCAGGATCTGCGACGCTTCCCACAGGCTGGCCACGCTCAGCAGGTTGTCGCCCTGGAGTTGGTTGCCGCCAGGGGAATGCTGCGCGTCGGCCTGCGCGACCATCCCGACATAGGTGACCAGCAGCCCCTCCGCCACCCGGAGCTGCTCGCTGCCATCGTCGCCGGCCACGTTGTGCTCGGCGACGAGGGCCAGGTTCTGGCTGGCGATCGCAATTTGGTTCTGGTACTCACCGCCCAGGCCGGTCAGTCGCGTCGTGCCGATCTGGAAGCTCTGGGCGGCGGCCCTGTCCGCAGCCACCAGGGCGGCCCGGGCGGCGGACACCTCGAGGATCGCCGGCACCGTATGCGTGCGGATCTCGGCGATGGTGTTGTGCGCCAGGCCGATGGCGGCCGCGCAGGTCGCGAACGTCGTGACGGTGAGCGTCAAGAAAATGGCGCGCAACCGCAGCAGCCGCTGTCGGGTCGTCCGCCTCGTCTCGCGCCGGACCGGCTGGGTCGGCGTGGTCGAGGTCGGCGAGGCTGGCACGGGAGATTCGGTCGCGGCGACCTCGGCGGTCACTGCTGGCTACCCTCCGGCCGGTTCGCCAGAGGCTCCCTGTCGCCGAGCGAGCTTCCGCACTTGACGCACCACGTGACACCCGCCGGCGAAACCCAGCCACACTCGCAGCGCAGGTCAGGTCCGGCCGGCCGGGGGTCCACCACCGCCGCGTCCGTGTCGTCGTCGGCTTGCCGGGAGATCACCGAGTCCATCACCAAGGACAGGAGGTCACGCTTCTGTACGTCGTCCCTGAGCCGGACCTTCCCAGTGGCCCGGTCGATGATGTTGACCACCCGGCCCAGGCGTTCCAGCGACTCCTCGCCGCCCAGCTCGTGTGCCAGCTTCACGGCGCGGCCCCACTCCTCTGTGGCCGTCTCCAGCTTGCCGGCGTTGTAGGCGTCACATCCCGCGGTCTCGGCTCGGCCGAGCTCGTCCTCCCTGGCTCGGTAAGCTCGCTTGCTATTGATTCGGGTAGACATGACCCGTTCGCTGGTCCAGTGTCCGAGCACCTGCACGGGCGGGGTCGCGGCGACCTCGGCGAGCCGCACCGTCGCGAGCAGGACGTCCTCACCCATCGGGCGGCCGTCCGGCTGGAGCTCCAGGCACAGCTCGTACTCCCGCCGGTCCCGGCCCCAGGAGCCGGTGGAGACCTCCATCGTCCCTTCGGCGACCTTGACGCAGTGCTCGGTGAGGTCTGACCTGGTCGGGTGCACCTGCCTGACAAATCGCAACCGGCTGAAGGGCAGGGTCGTGATCCGCAGCCGCAGGTCTGGCAGGATCCTGTCCTGCGCGGCGGCGGTGAGCTTCCGGAAGTCGTCGACGAGGTCGGAGTCCGTGCGTACGGCGTCGGCCACGCCGCGGAGCACGGACACGATCCGCTGCAGCTCCCGCGGCTCCCAGTCGTCGCCGACTCCGCGGGCGTCACAGACGAACTGCCCTTCGCACTGCGCGAGAACCCGCTCAAGCTGTTCCGGAGCTTCCGACTCGTTCTTGCCGTCGGTCAGCAGCAGGACATGGCGGACCGCAGTCGGATGCTGGTCCAGCAGCGTGCGGGCCAGGCTCAGCCAGGTGCCCATCGCGGTCCCGCCGCTGGCGAACAGCTTGGCCACCGCCTCCCGCGCCTCAGCCCTGGTCTGCGGCGTGACCTGGGCCGTCCTCGGTTCCGGCGGGTACACCATCTGGGCCTCGCCGGTCCCGGCCACGATCGCGAAGTGCGTCCCGTCCCGCAGCGTGTCGATCGCCGCCGTCGTCGCCCGCCGCGCCGCGCCGATCTTCGTCGGCGGCCAGTCCATCGACGCGGAGCAGTCCACCAGGATGATCTCGGCGGCCTCGGCGTGACCGCTGCCCAGGCCCTTGCCCTGTCCGGAGACGGTGAGAATGGCGTACATCTGAGTGCCCCCCGCGGGCAGGTACTTGGTCTGGCTCACCGCGAGGCTGAGCTCGAGCTGGTCATTCATTCGTCACGCGCCGCCCTTCCGTCTCGCCATCCGGCTCAGAACCGGGTCTTCGGGCGAACCGCGTTGGCCAGATCGACCAGTTCGCCGTGGTCTGCGGCGCTGCGGGCCTGCCGGGCAAGCTCGCGAAAGGACCGCTCGAGCAGCACGCGCAGGTCACGCTCGGCCAGCAGGCCCGGACGGATCGGGTCCCCCCGTACCGCCCGGGGGCCGCCGGGCTGGCGGACCAGGTCGAGCGCCACCTGCCAGATCGCTGTCCTCAGCCGCTGCCTGGCCTCGCCGTCCTCGGCACCGTCGTCCAGGCGGAGGTCGGGAAGCCGCTCCAGTGCCCTTTCGAGGTCGTCTGTCGTGGGCAGCCGCTGGCCACCGGCCGGCAGCCGGGCGGCCAGGACCCGGACAGCCGCGATCATGGCCGCGTCCGAGTGCCGTGAGTGGGTTCGGGGTACCTCGTCGAGGATGGCGGTGGCCCCGGCACGGTCCGCGCGGGCGATCCGGATCCGGGCCAGGCCAAACGCCGCGCTGACCTGCGAGCGGTCCCGCCGCCACACCGCCTGGTAGTACTGCTCCGCGATCACCGGGTCGCGGAGCTCGGCGCAGTAGCCGAGCGCCAGCTTGGGCGGGATCTCACCAGGCAGCAGCCGGAAGACCTCCCCGAACGCCTTCTCGGCCGTCGGCACGTCATCGCACGCCAGCGCCAGCAGCCCGTCATGCCAGTACGCCCGCCAGTCGTGAGTCTCGTCGTCACCCAGGATCCGGCCGGCCTCGACGCGGCAGGCTCCGGCGAGGTCGAGATCCCCCAGCTCGAGGTATGCCCGGCAGCGCGCGAGCTCGAGCGACACCGACGTGAGCTCGTGCTCCGCGAGGTTTTCGATCAGTCGCTGGGGGTTGGGCGCCCGCACATCAGCCAGGATTGCCTTCGCTGGGTCGTCCTTGCCCACCAGCGGCACCGGGAGCCAGGCCGCCGTCACCTGCGGAGGCGGCTGGCCCTCAGACAGCTCCACGGCATGTCCCGCGGACGCGAAGCCGACGGCACCGCCACCGGTCCACTGCCTCAACGGCGGGACTAGGCCGAGACCGGCGTCCAGCAGCAGCGGCTTCTCGGCGAACTCCGTCGACTGCTTGGCCCGGGCCACCCCGTCCCGCAGCGAGCGGATCTCCCGGAGCACGCCGTCCAACTGGTCAGACATCTGCGCGGCGGAGCGGAACCGGCGCGCGAGCTCGTCCGTCGCCCGCGCTACCACGTGCCCAAACGAGAGCAGGCCGAGCTCGATGCCGTCCTCCGCCGCATAGCCTTGGTCGGGCCGGCCCGGGGTCCCCCGGAACAGCTCCCCAAGAGTTCTGCCGACCGTATGCAGGTCCGCCCGCACGGTCATGCCATGCCTGCGGATCTCCCGGTCCGACACCTGGTACCGCGGGGTCTTGACCTCCGGTGAGGTCCGATCGTCGACCCGCCGGACCGCTCCGAGGTCGATGATCTTGATCCGGCTCTCGTCGAAGTCGACGTCGCCCGGCCTGGTGTCGATGACGTTGTCCGGCTTCATGTCGCAGTACAGCAGCCCCTTGCCGTGCAGGTACTCCATTGCGGCGAGGATCTTCAGGCCGTAGCCGATGACCTGCTCGACGTCGATCCGGTCCGCCCGCTCCCGCCTCCAGGTGCTCATGACGTCGCGCAGGGACAACCCGCGGACGTGCTCCATCACGATGTAGCCGGTCTGCTCGCCGCTCCGCGGGTCAGGGTGGGTGACGAAGTTGAAGATGCGGACGATGTTCGGATGGTTCAGCTCGCGGAGGAGGCGCTCGGCGCGGGCGAGCTCGACCGCTACCGCGTCGTTGGTGTTGATCAGCCCCTTCAGGACGACGTGGTTGCCGTCGAGGTTGTTGTCCTTGGCCAGGTAGATCCAGCCGAGGCCACCGTGGGCGAGGCAGCGGACCACCTCATACTGCTCGGCAACGACCTCGCCCGCGGCCAGCCTCGGCATAAAGGAGAACGGCGTACGGCACGCCGGGCAGAAGCCCTCGCTGAGGGTCGGCTGGCCGGCGTATCCGGTGCCTACCTTGGCTCTGCATCCGTCCTTGCCGCAGATGCGGCTGTACTCGAAGTCCTGCGAGCTCGCCTGGACCAGGCCCACGGAATCGGGCAGCTCGGCACGCAGCGTGCGCGCCGGCCCACCCGACTCCCTGGCCGGGACGGCAGGCGTTGCCGAGGTCCGGGCGAGCGGTTTCCGACCGCAGGTGTCGCAGTAGCCGTCAGCGACGTGCCCGGCGCAGCCGCCCCGGTCGCACGCGGTCACCGGATGTCCTCCCCGCCGGGGACGCACCGTTGTCGGACGGCCTGGGCGTACCGGCCGACCGCGGCGTCGGCGACCGAGAGATCGCACGGCGCCCACCACAGCAGCTCCCACGCCTTCCGGTACAGGCCGGCAAGCCGCAGGTCCTCCGCCAGGTCGTGGTCGGCCGCCATGGCCTTGTAGGAGTCCAGCCGGCCGCGCAGGTCGCCGCGCCGGGCCAGCAGCTCGCTCAGCCTCCGGTCGGTACGCGTGACCTCGCTGAGGTCTCGGATGATCTTGCGCTCGCAGGAGCCCAGCCAGGCCAGGACCCAGGCCAGGTCCCTCCGATCGTCGGCAGCCCGCAGCCCACCCAGCGCACTCAGGTACCGCGGCGCCCGGATGGTCACCACCGGTGCCGCGGTAACTCGGCTGGCGACGTACGCGTACCGATGCCGCGCCTTCTCCTCCGCGGCGGCTAGCTCATTCGCCAGCGTGGTCACCCGGCCGAGTCGTTCCGTGGCCTCGATCTCCCGCAGGGTGCGCAGGCCGGCCGACGACTCACGCCGAAACGCGAGGATCAGCCGTATCCCCAGCTCGGCCGCCCGCCGCGCGATGGGGGCCAGCACCTCGTCGACGAGCTGGTCCGGATCGGCCGCGTCGTCAACGGCGTCCACCACCAACGTCATGGACGGGGTCCTGGCGACCTCCCGGTCAGGCCGTCCCAGGTTGTCCACTTGGATGCCGGTTCGGTCGGCGATCCGCGCCGCGACCTCGGCCGCGGTCTTGTCGGTGGCGTTGACCGCTAGGTCGACGCTGCCGAGCGGGGGTGTCGCGCCCGGTAGGGCGTCGGCCAGCACCTCGTCCGTGGCCTTCGACCGCTCCGGGTCGGACAGCGCGACGGCCAGCCTGAGCGCGGCGGACGACGCGGAGTCGTGCCCGCCCGTGACCACGGTCTTGAGGCGTTCGGTACCAGGATGGATGAGAAAGTTCGTCACCTCCTGGCTGAGGGCGCGGTCGGGGACCGAGGGGCCGAGAGGCCGACCGAAGCTCTCGTCGACGGCCTTGTCGCCGCTCACCCAGTCCGCGACCTTGGGCACGTGCCTGATGATCGTCTCGACCGGCAGCATCCAGGACAGCCCGGCCGCCTTGTCGGAGTAATGGCTGACCACCATGCCGATGACGTTGCCGGTCTCGTTGTCGACGACGCCCGCGCCGCTGAAGCCGCGCACCACTTGGCCGCCGGCCGCGGTGGTGTTCATCTGCATCCACTCGCCGTCGGGGCCACATCTGAGCGTGAGTGTGGCGGGCACCCACATTCCGTGCTGAAGGCCGTCCGGAAACCCCAAGGTGTGCACTTCGCGCTTCAGCCGCGGCGGCATCCGGCGCAGGGGGGTCCCCGTCCCGCCGCGCCGCGGCCGGTCCAGCTCCAGCAGGGCAACGTCGCCGCGTTCGTCATCGCGCGGTGGCGCGAAGCAGTCCGGCAGCACCGTGGCGGTGGCCGACTCCGCCCCGGGGATCCCGACAAAGTCGACGACGACCTTTCCAAAAGGTGTGCCGCCCGCGACCCCTGGCGAACAGCCGGGCGCGTCCATGATGACGTGCGCGCACGTCAACACGTGCTGAGATCCCAACAGCATCCCCGCGCCAAGTACTCGGGCGTCAACGTCCCGAATGCGCAGCAGCCACGGGTACAGTCCTGGGTCGGCGCCCATATACGGAGACAATACGCCAGATGTTCATCAAACGTGGAGCCTCGCGCGCGGCGCCGTAGCATTTACGCGGAGCGAGAATGCTCTAACTCCTCTGGGTGATGAGATCGGTGATCTCGTTCGATCGATATACGGACGGTCATCTGGTTAAGGCATTGGCGTCGCGGGCACCGAGGGAGATGCGTCAAAAGGGCTGATCGATGACGAACCGCACGCCGGGCCAGCCGCCAGCCGGCCCACCTGGGGCGGGCGGGTCATCCTGCAGCCGACGTTACGTGCCGACAACCGGCTGGAAACGTGCTTCTTCAAGGCTGGAAGGCGTGCCAGGAGGAGGGCTCACCGCGACGCACTGCCCGTACTGCGCGCTGCAATGCGGGATCACGCTGGCTCAGCGGGACGGCGGCTTCGACCTGGCCGGCCGGCCCGACTTCCCGGTCAACCGCGGCCTGCTGTGCGTCAAGGGGGCGAGCGCCGCCGAGCTGCTCGGCCACCCCGAGCGGGTCACCGAGCCACTCGTGCGCGACCACCGGCACGCCCCGCTGCGTCCGACGACCTGGGACGACGCCCTGGACCGGGTCACGGCGGCGATCCGGCGGGCACAGCGCGAGCACGGCCCGGACAGTGTGGGCTGCTTCGGCGGCGGCGGCCTGACCAACGAGAAGGGCTACCAGCTCGGCAAGTTTGCCCGGGTGGCGCTGCGCAGCTCGGCCATCGACTACAACGGGCGCTTCTGCATGTCCTCGGCCGCCGTCGCGGCACAGCGGGCCTTCGGCATCGATCGGGGCCTGCCGTTCCCGCTGGCCGACCTCGCCGAGGCCGACGTGGTCCTGCTGGTGGGCAGCAACCCGGCCGACACGATGCCACCGGCGATGCAGTGGTTCGAGGCGGGCCGCGAGCGCGGTGCCAAGCACATCGTCGTCGACCCCCGGGCCACCGCGACCGCCCGCGCCGCCTCCCGGCACCTGCAGCCGATCCCGGGCACCGACCTGGCCCTGGCCAACGGCCTGCTGCACATCGCGCTGCGGGAGGGCATCGTCGACCACGACTACATCGCCCGCCGTACGACCGGCTTCGCCGCCGTACGGCGTTCGGCGCGCGCGTACTGGCCGGACCGGGTGGAGCGGATCACCGGGGTGCCCGTGGTGGCGCTGGCCGAGACGGTGCGGGCGCTGGCCACCGCCCGCACCGCGATGGTGCTCACCGCGCGGGGTGCCGAGCAGCACAGCAACGGCACCGACACCGCGCAGGCCTATGTCAACCTGGCGCTGGCTCTCGGGCTGCCCGGCCGGCGCGGCTGCGGGTACGGCACCGTCACCGGCCAGGGCAACGGGCAGGGCGGCCGGGAGCACGGCCAGAAGACCGACCAGCTACCCGGCTACCGCCGGCTCACCGACCCGGCCGCGCGGGCGCACGTCGCGGCCGTGTGGGGCGTCCGGCCGGAGGAGCTGCCCCAGCCGGGCCTGTCGGCGTACCAGATGCTGGACCGGCTGGGCACCGACGGCGGCGTGCGGGTGCTGCTGGTGATGGCGTCGAACATCGCTGTGTCCGCGCCGAACAGCAACCGCGTCCTGGACCGGCTGGGCGCGCTGGACCTCCTGGTGGTGTCCGACTTCTTCCGCTCCGAGACCGCCGCCCTGGCCGACGTCGTGCTGCCGACCACGCAGTGGGCGGAGGAGGACGGCACCATGACCAACCTGGAGGGCCGGGTGCTCCTCCGCCGGAAGGTCACCGACCCGCCCGCGGGGGTGCGCACAGACCTGGAGATCTTGCGGCTGCTGGCCGAGCGGCTCGGCCGCGGCGCGTACTTCGCCGATGACCCGCGGGAGGTGTACGACGAGCTGCGCCGGGCCAGCGCGGGCGGCCCGGCCGACTACTCCGGGATCAGCGTGGAGCGGCTGGCCGCCGGGGAGGAGCTGTTCTGGCCCTGCCCGGCGGAGGGGCATCCGGGCACCCCGCGGCTGTTCGCCGAGTCATTTCCTACGCCCGACGGGCGGGCCCGGTTCGTCGCCGTCGAGCACCGGGCGCCAGGCGAGGAGCCGGACGCCGACTTCCCCTTCGTGTTGACCACCGGACGCACCAGGATGCACTACCAGTCCGGCACCCAGACCCGGCGCAGCCCGACGCCGCGGGCCGCCGAGCCGTGCCCGTACGCCGAGATCCACCCTGAGCTGGCCCGGCTGGTCGGCGTCGCCGACGGGGAGGACATCCGGCTGACCACCCGCCGTGGCACCGCCGTGCTGCGGGCCAGGGTCACCGACACGCTCCGGTCCGACACCGTGTTCGTGCCGTTCCACTGGGGCGGCCGGGCGAAGGCCAACGCGCTGACCAGCGCCGCCCTGGACCCGCACTCGCGGATGCCGGAGCTCAAGAACTGCGCGGTCGCGGTGAGCCGGCTGCCGGGCACGGGCCCCCGGCCGGACGCCGATGTGGCGCCGGAGCGTGGCCGTGCCCGGACCGGACCGGACCAACCCGCACCCGACCGACGACTGACTCGACCGACGACTGACTCGACCGACGACTGACTCGACCGACGACTGACGTGGAGGACAGCATGCAGAGCACGCCTCGCTTCCTGCAGGGGGTCTACCCGTTCGAGGGCAAGGGCCTGGACAAGCCGACCCTGCTGCACGCCAACCTCAGCTACTCGGTGCCGGTAGGGGTGATCACGCAGCCGCTGTACTTCCGCGGCGGGAACAGCAGCAGCGAGCTGGTCGCCGTCGTCATGGTCCGCGACGGCGTACCCATGCGCTACTTCCCGATCGGCGCCAAGGGCCACTGCCACGTGGCGCTGCGGGTGGTGGAGGACCTGGAGGAGGACACCACCATCGAGCTGCACCTGGCCGCGCCGGACGGGCTGACCGGCACCGTCGTGATCGACCTGGGCTTGGTGGAGGTCTGAGATGGCCCGGAAGCGGCTGGTCGTGGTCGGCAACGGGATGGCCGGCGCGCGGGCGGTGGAGGAGATCCTGCACCGTGGCGGCGGGGACCGGTTCGGCATCACGATCTTCGGTGCCGAGCCGTACGGCAACTACAACCGGATCATGCTGTCCACCGTCCTGTCGGAGCTGGGCGGGTCCGGCGGCGGGTCCGGCGGTGGCCCGGCGGCCGGCACCGAGCCCCGCACCGAGTCGGGCGTGGACCCCGATCAAGACCCCTATGAGGACATCTACCTCAACCCGATGCGGTGGTACGCCGAGAACGGCGTCACCCTGCACAGCGGGGTGCGGGTCGTCCGCGTCGACCGGTTCGCCAAGAAGGTGTTCAGCGACGACGGCGCGACCACGCCGTACGACAAGCTGATCATCGCCACCGGGAGCCGCACCTTCTTCCCCCAGATGGACGGCATGTGGGCCGACGACCGCACGCTCACCCCCGGCGTGTTCGGGTTCCGCACCCTCGACGACACCACCGCGATGATCGGCTACGCCCGGTCGCACCGGCGCGCGGTCGTCATCGGCGGTGGCCTGCTCGGCCTGGAGGCCGCCTACGGCCTGCGCCGGCAGGGGATGGTCGTGCACGTCGTGCAGTCCTCGCCGGTGCTGATGAGCCAGCAGCTCGACGAGGAGGCTGGCGCCATCCTGCGGCGCGCCGTCGAGGCGCTGGGCATCACCGTGCGTACCGGCGCGCGCACCTCCGGGATCTGCCGGGCCGCTGCTGACGGCACTGACGGCGCTGCTGCCGGCACCGTTGCGGGCGTGCGGTTCGCCGATGGCGAGACCCTCGAGTGCGACATGGTCGTGGTGACCGCGGGCATCCGCCCCAACGTCGGCCTCGGCGTTGTGTCCGGGCTGACCGTGCAGCGCGCGATCGTGGTCGACGACCAGCTCCGCTCGGTGGACGACGATGACATCTACGCCGTCGGGGAGTGCGTACAGCACCGCGGCGAGGTCTACGGCCTGGTGGCCCCCCTGTGGGAGCAGACGTCGGTGCTCGCCGACCACATCACCGGTGCCAACCCGACGGCGGCGTACCACGGCTCGCGGATGGCCACCAAGCTCAAGGTAGCCGGGGTGGACGTGGCCCAGATGGGGCTCAAGCGGCCGGAGCGGGAGGACGACGAGCTTGTCCGCTTCACCGAGCCACGGCGGGGCGTGTACAAGAGCGTGGTGGTGCGCCACGGCCGGCTGGTCGGCGCGACGCTGCTCGGCGAGACGAGCCGGGTCGCGTTCCTCATCCAGGCCTTCGACCGGGGGCTGCCGCTGCCCGAGGATCGGGCGGAGCTGCTGTTCCAGCTTGCCGGCTCGGCGTCCGCCGGGGTGGGGGAGCTGGCCGACAACGCTCAGGTCTGCGACTGCAACGGGGTCAGCAGGGGCGACCTGGTCGCGTGCGTACGGGCCGGGACGAGCACACTCGCCGACGTGATGAACAAGACCCGGGCCGGCAAGGGCTGCGGCTCCTGCAAGGGCCTGGTCAGGCAGATCGTCGAGCTGGCCGCCGGCGGCGACCTGGCGGAGGACCAGGCCAGCCGGTGGTACGTGCCCGCCATCCCGATGACCAAGCCGGAGCTGACCGAGGAGATCCGCACCCGCGGGCTGCGGTCGGTGTCGGCGGTGTTCGCCGAGCTGTCCCGCGACGGGCGGGAGGACGTCCGGAGCAAGATGCCGCTGGCGTCGTTGCTGAGGACGATCTGGGGTCGGGAGTACGTCGACGAGCGGGACGCCCGGTTCATCAACGACCGGGTGCACGCGAACATCCAGCGGGACGGGACGTTCTCGGTGGTGCCGCGGATCTCCGGCGGGGTCACCAGCTCCGCCCAGCTCCGGCGGATCGCCGACGTGGCCGACAAGTACGACGTACCGATGATCAAGATCACCGGCGGGCAGCGGATCGACCTGCTCGGCGTGCGCAAGGAGGACCTGCCCAAGGTGTGGGCCGACCTGGGAATGCCGTCCGGGTACGCGTACGGCAAGAGCTTCCGGACGGTGAAGACGTGTGTGGGCACCGACTTCTGCCGCTACGGGCTGGGCGACTCCACGGCGCTGGGGATCGAGCTGGAGGAGCGGTACAAGGGGCTGGAGAGCCCGGCGAAGCTGAAGCTCGCGGTGGCCGGCTGCCCGCGCAACTGCTCCGAGGCGATGGTCAAGGACGTCGGGGTGGTCGCCGTGGGCGAGGGGAGATGGGACGTCTACGTCGGCGGCGCGGCGGGGGCCACCGTCCGGAGGGGGGACGTGCTGGCGCGGGTGGGCTCGGCGGCGGAGGCGCTGCGGCTGTGCGGCACGTTCATGCAGTACTACCGGGAGCAGGCAGGCTGGCTGGAGCGGACCTATGACTTTGTGCCGCGGGTCGGGATCGAGGAGCTGCGGGCGATCCTGGTCGAGGACCGGGACGGCGTCGTGGCCGGGCTCGACGCCCGGATGCAGGAGTCCGTCGACGCTTACGCGGACCCGTGGCTGGAGAGCCGGGAGCCGGTCACCAGCGGTCAGTTCCGCGACTCGCTGCCGCAGGTCGAGCCGCCGCAGGTGCCGGCCCAATGAGCGCGGGGCACCGGCACGTGCTGGGTCCGGTGGCGGAGATCCCGGTCGGTGAGGGGCGTGCGTACGCCGTGAACGGCGAGTGGCTCGCGGTGTTCCGGCTGCGTGGCGACGGTGGGCTGCGGGCGGTCCAGGCGGTCTGCCCGCACCGCGGCGGGCCGCTGGCCGATGGGCAGATCGACGGCGAGCTGGTGGTGTGCCCGCTGCACGGCAACGCGTTCGCCTTCGCGGACGGCTCCTGTACCACGGGGGATCTCCGGGTGCGGGTGTTCCGGGCCTGGGACGACGCCGGCCAGGTCGTCGTCTCAACCGCCCCGTAGCGGGGGTGGCCGCGACTTGTCAGGGGAAGTTCGCCATTTCCGCGCCCGAAATGTTCGACTTATCCTCGACAGGTCGCGCACGCCTAGGATGCAGGTCATGAAGGGCGACCGGGTAGAGATCATGATCGACGCGGGTGAGCAGGTACGCACCTACAACATCGTCGCGACGCGCAACGGCCGTCGCGTGGACATCCGCACCGGGCGCGGCGTCGTGGAGGTCTCCGAGGTCACCCGCGGCGGCAACCCGGTACGCACGGCCCGCTTCATGGCCAGCCGCGTGCTCGCTCTGGTGGAGCACCCGGCCGCCGACCGGGCCACCGCCGACGAGGTCGCCACGGAGCCCGAGTAGCCGGTCGTCACCGGAGCTGGACCGCTCCAGGTCCTCCCGGCTCAGCGTGCCGACCGTGTCACGGGAGACCGCGTCGAACCATTCGACCGCGGTGCTGGCGGCGAGCACGGTCCGGGCCAGCTCCCGGGTGCGGTCGACGTGCCCCTGCTGGTCCGCCGGCGTGTCCCGCTCGGGCCTACGGTAGCAGCCGGCCGCGGTGACGAGCGGCGGGCGGCGGCTCGTCACCGAGGGGGCCCTTCGGGACTTGTCAAGGATAAGTCGCACAATCCGGACGCAGAAATGGTGAAATTCCCACGACAAGTCGCGGTGCCGGGGGCAGCGTTAGGTCCATCAGTGCCCGTCGGCGGGTTCTGTCGGTGGGCTGGTCCAGGATGGTGGTAGCTGAGCCTGGAGCTCGTCGTATGGAGGTGGCATGGCAGACGCGATCGTGGCCGAGCGGCTGGTCAAGCGGTACGGGTCGGTGGTGGCGCTGGATGGGTTCGACCTCGCCGTCCCGGAGGGCACCGTCACCGCCCTCCTCGGCCCCAACGGCGCGGGCAAGACGACCGCGGTGCGGGTGTTCACCACGTTGCTGCGGCCGGACTCGGGGACGGCGCGGGTCGCCGGCCTGGACGTGGTGGCGGACGCGCGCGCGCTGCGCCGCGGGATCGGCCTGTCGGGGCAGTACGCCGCCGTCGACGAGAACCTGACCGGCTTCGAGAACCTGGACATGGTGGCCCGGCTCTACCATCTTGGCCGGCGGGCCAGCCGGGTGCGGGCCCGCGAGCTGCTGGAGCTGTTCGACCTCGTCGAGGCGGCCGACCGGGTGGTCAAGGGGTACTCCGGGGGCATGCGGCGCCGGCTGGACCTGGCCGCCGCGCTGGTGGCCAGGCCGAGCGTCCTGTTCCTGGACGAGCCGACCACCGGGCTGGACCCGCGCAGCCGGATCGGCATGTGGGATGTCATCGCCGAGCTGGTCGCCAGTGGCAGCTCGCTGCTGCTCACGACGCAGTACATGGAGGAGGCGGACCGGCTCGCCCATCAGGTCGTGGTGATGGACCACGGGCGGCTGATCGCCAAGGGCACTGCTGACCAGCTCAAGGACCAGGTCGGCGGCGAGCGGCTGGAGATTGTGGTGAGCGAGGAGTCTGACCTGGCCGCGGCCAGGGCGGCGTTGGCGCCGGTGGCGGTGGGGGAGCTGGTCGTCGAGGAGCGCATCCGGCGCATCACGGTCCCGGTGGCGGGTGGGGCCGAGGTGCTCATGGAGAGCCTGCGGCGCCTGGACGCCGAGTCGGTGAAGGTGCTCGACGTCGGTCTGCGCAGACCGACGCTCGACGACGTGTTCCTCGCCCTGACCGGGCATGGCGCCGAGCCGGACCAGCCTGCGGAGGTGACCCGATGAGCATGGTGCTGGAGGCGCTCGGCGACGGCGCGGTGGTGGCCAGGCGCAACCTCATCAAGATCAAGCGGGTCCCTGACCTGCTGGTCTTCTCCACCCTGTCGCCGATCATGTTCGTGCTGCTGTTCGCGTACGTGTTCGGCAGCTCGATCACCACGCCCGGGGTGCCCTACCGGGAGTTTCTGATGGCCGGGATCTTCGCCCAGACCATGATCTTCGGCTCGACCATCACCGGCAGCGGCCTGGCCGACGACATGCAGAAGGGCATCATCGACCGGTTCCAGTCGCTGCCCATGGCCAGGTCAGCGGTGCTCATCGGCCGGACGACGAGCGACCTGGTCAACAACACCCTGGTGGTGGTGATCATGGCGATCACCGGGCTCGTCGTGGGCTGGCGGATCCACACCTCGGTGCTGGAGGCGTTGGCCGGCTTCGCCCTGCTGCTGCTGTTCGCCTACGCGGCGTCCTGGGCGATGGCGGTGCTGGGCCTGGTCATCCGTAGCCCGGAGATCTTCAACAACGCCAGCTTTGTCACCATCTTTCCGGTGACGTTTATCGCCAACACCTTTGTTGACGCGGCGCGGCTGCCCGGGCCGCTGCGGGTCGTGGCCGAGTGGAACCCGGTCTCCGCGGTCACCCAGGCGGCGCGCGAGCTGTTCGGCAACGTCAACCCGGCGTTCCCCTCGCCGGACGCGCTGCCGCTGCGGTACCCGGTGTGGACGTCGCTGGCCTGGATCGTGGTGCTCCTGCTCGTCTTCGTGCCGCTGGCGATCCAGCGTTACAAGAAGGCGGTGAGCCGATGATGACCGGCGCCCGACCCGCCACCCCGCTGGCCGGGCAGCAGGTGTTGTGGCTATTGGCTAGGACGATCGTGGCCACAGGAGGGCTGCCGTGGACGTTGGGGTACGTGCACTGCGTGACGGGCTGAGTCGCCACCTGGCCGAGGTGCGGAAGGGGCGGACAGTAACTGTCACTGATCACGGACGCGCGATCGCCCGCATCGTGCCGGTCGGGCAGCCCACCGCGTTGGAGCGGCTTATAGCGGAGGGTCGCGTCCGCCCGGCGAAGCGGCGCAAGCGGGCAGCGCCGGAGCCGGTTCCAGCCACCGGGACGGTGAGCGATCTGGTGGCTGAGCAGCGGCGGTGATCGGCTACTTCGATACCTCGGCGTTTGTACCGCTGCTGGTCGTGGAGCCGGGCAGCGCGTTGTGTCGTCGGTTGTGGGACGAGTCTGACGCGGTCGCTACCTCGCGCTTGCTGTACGTCGAGTCTGCTGTCGCGCTAGCCCAGGCACTTCGGCTGGGCCGGCTCGCTGAACGCGATCATCGGTCGGCGCTGCGCCTGCGTGATCGGCTCTGGGCGGAGCTCGCCATCGTAGAGGCAGATGAAGTCGTCGTCAGTCGGGCGGCGGAGCTGGTGCGGATCTGTGCGCTGCGAGGCTACGACGCGATGCATTGTGCGTCTGCTGAACAGTTCGACGACGACGATCTTGTCGTGGCTAGCGGCGACCGGAGGTTGCTGGAGGCGTGCGCTGCCCTGGGGATGTCCACTGCCGACACTACGACCGATGACGGCGAGGTGCTGTGAGCTGACCACCAGGTCACGGTGACGCGCGCGGCTCTCTCGGCCCCCGGTTAGGGCGCCCTAGTCGGCGGTCGGCTGGCCGAGGGGTCCGGCGGGGTCAGCCCGACCTGGCGGGATCAGCCGGCGGCCCTTCAGGGTGAAGCCGGCCGCGATCAGGTGCGGGCGGGCCTGCTCGAACAGGTCTCCCACGACGTAGGCAACCCGGAAGCAGGCGGCGGCCAGCGGCAGCTCGAGAGCCACGGCGACCAGCACGGCGACGACCCGTTCGGTGCCCGAGGCCGCGGCGAGGACGTCGAACCAGGCGTCGCAGACGAGCAGCGTCCCGGCGGCGGTGGCGGGAAGCACGATCTTCGGCGAACGCCGGAAGATCCGGATCGCCGTCGTGCCGAGCGTGACCAGGAGCATCAGGTCGAACCCAACCCAGATGACGCGCCAGTTCGCGGCGAGCACCCGCGACGGCAGGACGGCGGACAGCAGCGCGACCCACGGCACGAGGGCGAGCGACGCACCCGCGAACAGGACGGCCACCCACGGCGAGACCAGCCGCGGCATGCCCGAGCCGGTCAGCGTCGCGGGCGGGCGCAGCGGCCTGGGCAACCGTTCCCACCGACCAGCCATGACACGCCTCCCAGGGTCAGGTGTCAGTGTCGCCGACCACGCATCCCGGCGCGCCAGCGGACGTTTCGCCAGCTCTGGCAGTTCGCGCTTATCGCGATACGGCAGGAGGTTCCCCAGTACCATCGGAGCCCGTGTAGTAGCGCGGGCCGGGGCCGGTGTCGGGCCGCGACGATCCGGGTTCGGAGGACCGATGACCCCAGAAGACCGATGACCCTGTGGACCAGGGCGCGCTCCACCGCCGTTGTCGGGCTGGGCGTGGTGGCCCTGCTCGGCGTCGCCGGCTGCGGTTCCGATGCCAGTGGCGGAGGCCAGTACCCGGGGCCGGCGCAGGTCGCCGTACCGGCCCAGCTCATCGGCACCTGGAGTGGTGGCGAGAGCCAGCTGTTCGGCTCGACGTACCTGCACTTCTGGCCGGACGGTGGCTACCTCTGGGACTTTGACAAGGTGCCGGACATTTCCGGCCAGGCCCGCCTCACCGGAAGTCGGCTGACGTTTTACGTCAACGGGTCGCCGAGCTCAGTGTCTTCGGTGGCGTTCGGCGCCGGGCTGCTCTACCTCGACGGCAAGAGCTACGTGTACGCCGGGCCGCCGTAGATGGGTTCGGCCGATGCACCAGGTGTGGCCGCGATATTCGTCAGCTACCGCAACGACGACGACCCCTATGCCGCCGCGCACATTCACGCCGGTCTCTGCCGGCATTTCGGTGCCAACCAGGTCTTCCGGGACTGCGTCTCGATGTCGCCCGGGACCGTCTACCCGCAGGCCATCCGGGATGCGTTAGCGCATTGCCAGGTGCTGGTGGCCGTCATCGGCCGGAGGTGGCTGAGCGCTGCTGACGCCGCTGGCCGCAGGCGCATCGACGACCCGCGGGACTGGGTCCGCATTGAGCTCGCCACGGCGTTACGGCGCCAGATCCGCATCGTCCCGGTGCTCCTTGACGGTGCCGCCCCGCCAGCCTCCGACGAGCTGCCCGGGGAGGTCCGTGGGCTCGCCCTGGTACAGGTGGCACGGGTGGGGCAGCGGAGTCTGGACGTCGACCTGGCCGCCCTCGCGGACGATCTCGCCGAGCACGTGCCCGTCCTGGCCCATGCGAGCCCCGCCCGAGCCGCCGAGTCGGTGGGACTGCCTTCCACCGTCGGGCCAGGCGGGTTGCCCGCGGGCCGCGGCGCGGACTGGAGAGTGCTGGTTGCGGCGGTCGTCGTGGCGGTCATGCTTGGCCTTTTCGGCTACCTCCAGCTTCGCCAGGGCCGGACGGGGGGCCTGCCGGCGCCGACAACCCCGGCAGTCTCCAGCCCGGCCAGCTCCAGCCCGCCGTCCGACAGCCTGCCGTCCGACAGCCCGCTGGCCACCGCCGGCCCGGTCAAGGTCCGCTGGCAGGGCACGATCGGCCTGTCCGGGGAGACCGACCTCGACCAGGTCCCACCCAGGTCGAACGGCGCCGGCAGCGACATCCGCTCCACCAGCCTGTACGAGGTCAGCACCGCGTCCGACGCGACCGCGATCGTGTCCTGGCCGCAGCCCGGGACGCCCAGCCGGGACGGCTGCCGGACCCGGCTGGCCACCTACCCCAGCGAGTACATCGTCCAGAACCCTCCGGTCGGCTCCTATCTCTGCGTCCGCACGACCGACGGACGGGTGGCTCGGCTCAGAGCCAGCGGGTTGGCCCAGACCGGTGCCTACGAGCTCGACGTCACAATTTGGGAGCTGAGCTCCAGCACGTGGTGACGGCCGCGCGGCTCGGCCCCATCGCCGATCCACCCGAGCCAGCAGCTCAGCGTCGCCACCACCCCTGGCACGCGGGTGCGGCTCCGACACCGTAGGGTACGGGCGATGTTACCCCGTCGGGCGGCGCTGACCAGCTCCGTGTCGCAGCCAGCGTTCTCCGCGGCCGGCTCTGCCGGCACTGCCGAGGCCACCAGGGAGACAACACCCGCTGTGGCCCGGCCGACCAGCGGGCTCGCTTACCGGCCGGCGCTCGACGGCGTGCGCGCGGTGGCGGTCTACCTGGTCTTCGCCTTTCACGCCGGGGTCGCCCAGCTCGCGGGCGGTTTTATCGGTGTCGACGTCTTCTTCGTGCTGTCCGGATACCTGGTCACCCGGCTCATCCTCACCGACCTCAGCGCGGGCACCTTCCGGATCGCCGACTTCTACGGGCGCCGGGTCCGCCGGCTGCTGCCGGCCGCGTTGTTCGTGCTCGCCGCCGTCTCCGTCGTCTGGCTCGCGATCGCCTCGCCGTACGACCGGGCGGCGATCGCACCCGACGTGCGCTCCGCCGCGCTCTACGTCTCGAACTGGCACTTCGCGGAGCAGGCGGTCGACTACTTCGCCGCCAACAACAACCCGACGCCGGTGCTGCATTTCTGGTCATTATCGGTGGAGGAGCAGTTCTACCTGGCCTGGCCGCTGATGGTGCTTCTCGTCTGGCGGCTCAGCCGCTCCGACCCGCGGTCCGCGGCCCGCCGGCTCACCCTGCTCGCCGCGCTGGCCGCCGCGGCGAGCCTGGTGAGCCTGGTGACGACGCTGCGGCACGGCCAGGCCGACCTCGCCTACTTCGGCACCCACACCCGGGCGTACCAGCTCCTCGCCGGCGCGCTGCTGGCGATCGGCGTGCAGTCGCGGGGCCAGTCGCGGGCCTGGGCGGGGGCTTGGGCGCGGGCGGGCGGCGGCGCGCTGGCCAAGCTGGCGGCGTTGCCGCAGCTCTGCTGCCTGGTGCTCCTGGTGGGCCTCGGCACGAGCCTGGTCTCGGTGGACCCGTCGCTGCGTGGCGTCGGCGCGGCGGCGGCGGCGACCGGGCTGCTGCTCACGCTGGAGCTGCAGCCCGCCGGGGCGACCGCCCGGCTGCTCAGCCGGCCGTCGCTGGCCTACCTGGGCCAGATCTCCTACGCCACCTACCTGTGGCACTACCCGGTGATCGTCATCCTGCGCCGGTTCGTCGAGATCGGCCCGGTCGCCCTCCTGGTCACCGCGGGCCTGCTCGCGACCGGCCTGGCCGCGCTCAGCCGGAAGCTGCTGGAGCTTCCGGTCCGGCAGTCTCCGACGCTGGCCCGGCACGGCCGGGCGGTCGCCGTCACCGGCCTGCTCGCCAGCGTGCTCGCGGGCACCGTCCTGCTGCCGCCGTTGCTGCACTCCACCCGCCGGCCGATCGTGCAGGCCGCGGCGACGAGCGCGCCGCCGGTCGGCTCCGAGGGGCTCCGGACGCCGCTGCGGGGTTTCGATGTCACGGCTGCGTCCGCCGTACAGCCGGGCACCGCCGCGGACGGACCCCTGCCGGCGGACGCGTCCTGCACCCGGGGCCAGCTCGCCCAGTGCGTCGTCGTCCGGGGCGCCGGCAAGCGGGTCCTGCTGATGGGTGACTCGCATGCCGCCATGCTGCTGCCGGCCTTCCGGGCGCTCGCCAAGCGGGAGGGGTTCACCCTCGTGCTCGCCGTGCAGACCGGCTGCCCGTGGCCGATGGCGCTCGTCTTCACCAGCAGTAACCATGACCTGTGCCAGCAGACCAAGACCATCTGGTACTCCTCGGTCATCCCGCGGCTCAACCCGGACCTGATCGTGCTGGCCACCCGGGCGACCGACCACGCCGTCGGTGCCAGCTACTCCGTGACGTCGGTCGACCCCGCTACCCGCGGCGGGACCCAGTCGGAGCTCCTCGCCCGCGGGGCCGAGCAGACCGTACGGCGGCTGGTCACGCCCGGCCGCGAGATCGTGGTCGTCGAGCCGGTGCCGATCTCGCCGACCCATGCGGTGAGCTGCGTGAGTGGTGCCGAGTATGCCGACCAGTGCGGGTTCACCACCGACGCCGGGCCGTCCCCGGCCGAGCTTGCCTACCGCGGGCTGGCGGCCAGCCTGCCTGGGGTGCACGCCATTGACCTCGACCCGATCGTGTGCCCCCGGCTGCCCATCTGCGACGCCGTCATCGCCGGAACAATGGTGCGAAAGGACCACGATCACATCACCGGCCGCTACTCGGCGCTCATCTCCGACCAGATCGACGTGCTGCTGCATACCGTCGGCGCGATCTGAGCCGAGGGCCTCGCTGTCACAGGCCCAATCGTGGCTGCCGCTGGGCGAGTAAGGTGCGGGCCCGGCGACATGTCAGGCCGGATGGAAAGGACGGAGCTGTGGCGAGCGACTTCCAGAGACGCAAGGTCGCCAGCGTGTTCAACGCGATGGACGCCGACCGGGACGGGTTCCTCGAGGAAGCGGACTTCGAGGCCATGGCTGCACGATGGACCAGGATCAGCGGCGCCGCGCCTGGCTCGCGGAGCCACATCCTGCTGACCGCGATCATGATGGGCTGGTGGTTCACCCTGCTGGCGGCGTCCGACCGTGATCGCGACAACAAGGTCACCCTGGACGAGGTCCTGCTGGTGGTAGACCGGGTAGACGCCGTATGCCACGCCGTTAACGCGACCGCCAGCACGATGTTCGACACCGTCGACAAGAACGCGGACGGGAAGATCTCGGCTGTTGAGTACCGCCAGCTCATCGAGGCTTGGAACGGTTGCGAGACCGACACCGACGAGATCTTCCCGCTGCTTGACCTGGACGGCGACGGCTACATCTCCAAGGCGGAGTTCGTCGAGCTCTGGCTGCAGTTCTGGGCAGACGACGACCCGCGCTCGCCCGGTACCTGGGTGTTCGGCAGGGTGGAGCTGCCCATGCTGCACGGTCGCTGAGTCTCGGGCTGTCGGGCTACCAGCCGGCAGCCTGTCGGCCGGTGGGCTGCGGGCCGAGACCGGCGGCTGTCCAAAGACGAAGGGGCCAAGCTCGGGGGGCCGGCTGGCGTCACGGCGCGTTCGCCACCAACGCTCGCGCCGGACAGGCCCGTGGCCGAACGCCCGCCACCTCACATGGCCATGCCCGTCCGAGCCGCCAGCACAGCTACCCAGCTCACACGATCACGAGAGCCCAACGCCGTCATGAGCCATGGGGGACGATCTCCCCGAGCTGCGTTCGCCGGGACGCACGAGTAGCGGAGGCCGCACGAACGGCAAGTGAACATGTGGTGAACTGTCTATTGCATCAGGACGTGACTACACCCAGTCGATCGATCAGGACACGTCGATCAGGACACGGAGCCGCCCCGGTACGTTGTCGCCCGGTACCTTGCCGGCCCGGTACGTTGCCGCGTCCGGACGTCGCTGGCCGCGTCCACGTGCTGGCCTGAGGCACCGATGCAGGCCAGCACGTGGGTGCGTCTGTGCGTTCAACACCGCGGAGGTGAGGTGATATAGGAGGTGGTTACCCGACCGGCGAGGAGTTGAGGGTCAGGTCGAAGTCCTGGGCGGCGTTGGCGCTCTTGACCACGCATGCTTCAAACTGAAGGTTGCCCGAGGGCGGCTGGGTGTGGCTTACGCTGCGTGCGGTGGTCTGGAAGACCACCGTAGGGGCGCTTTGGGATGAGACTGTCAACACCTGCCAGGTCAGGTTCGGCTGGGCGTTGGTGAAGCCGAAGATCTGGACCCCGGCGGCACCGTCCGGGGAAAGCGGGCCGACGCAGACGGTGCTGCCTGTGGTGATCGTGCCGAAGGCACGCTTTTGTTCAATGATCGCCCCTTGGGCGGGGACGATGGTGGTAGCCCCGACGACCACTAAACCGGCGAGTGCGAGCCCCCAGACCAGGCGTTTCATGTGAGCCTCCCAGGTAGCGGTGGGTGCACGTAGACAGCGGAGTCGCACGCTCCTGGCCGGCCGGGGTCTGCATGCGGCGTGCTGTCATACGTGAGGGTAACTCTCCTACGGCAGGCTGCAGCCACCCCTAAGGGCATTACCTGGCACTGCAATGGCACTAAGTTCTCGGCCGATCAGCGGCGTGGGGTGGGGCGGCCGCGCGTGGGCCGGCGTGCCATCACGGTCGGCATGAGGTCGTCGATGACCGGACCGACCCCTGCAGGTCGTGACTTACCGTGAGGGGCGACGGGTTTGTTGCGCAGTACCCTGAACGTCGTCGGAGAGGGTGCCACTGAGGATGAGCCTCGCGTCAACCTCCGCGAGGGCACTGGAGCCGTACGTTGAGGCGTTGAGCCGTTGAGGAGCCCACCATCGAGGCGACGGCCAGCGCGTGTCGTGATCGTACCCATGGCCGTGAGAATCCTGTGTTACTGCGTCGCCATGTCGTTGGGACCACGGCGGCGTTGGGACCACGGCTCGCGAGAAAGGCTCTCGTCACCGTACGACTCGTCAACGGGACGGTGGGCTGCTCGCTCTCGAGCCGCGGCGGCTCGGCGCCGATGCTCAGGCCGCTCGCTTCGGGGTCTGCCCATTCCGCATGTTCGGTATCTTGGCGATACCGATTGGCACCGGCCTGCTCGTGCTCCGCGGCCAGGAGCGCCGCGCGGAGCGGTACGGCGCGCCGTCCTGACCCATGCTACGAGCACGATATTCGCGGCGACCGCCGGGGGCGGGGCGACCTTCCCGTAAGGCTGCGGTGATGACCACGCTCGTGCCTGCCGATAACACTGTACTAGCGATCGTACCCACGCTAGCAGTCGTACCACACTGGTGTCGTACCCACCCGGAATCCGTCCCGCGGGATTTTCCGCGGAAGATCCGGGCGGAGATGTATCAGAAGCTGAGCAGCCACACTCCGTCCTGATGTGAGTGCCGCAACGAACGCTGGCCGACTCTCGTCCAGCAGCACAGTAATGGCGGCTGGGCCGTGGGGGACAACGATGCCACGCCAACCCGGTGTCACGATCAGGGTTACGGTCGTGCCCGGGCAGGTCGCCGGCCGGCGCGAATGGTGGTCCGGACCGGCGGACATGTCATGCCTGAGATTCCGTTTGCCTTCGGCATCACCCAGCAGCCCGAGCTCCACCCCATGCCGCCCCCAGTGCGGGACGTCCCGCGGTCGGCGCAACGGTCTCGGCTCACGAGCCTCATCCGCAGCGCCGCCGACGTCGCGGCGACTACCGGCGACAGTTTCTCCTCAGGCAGGGCCGCGGGTCCAAGAGCGCGGTGGAGTCTGGACGTGACGTGGGGTGGTGTGAACAGCAGCCCAGCGGTCCACAGCACAGCGGTCCACAGCAGCACAGCGGGTGACATCGCCAACGGCATCTCAAAGGATGAGTGAAGGTCAGCGTGCCGAGAGATTGAAAGGTGCGCGTAATAACGAGGGACATGGCTTGCCCAAAGCCGTGCCACTGCCCGTTGGTGAGACACCACCATCTAACCCATGGCGCCATGTGCGCCGCATTTTCGGAGGGAATTTTATCAGTGGATGCCATCCTGTACTGGAACGAGGTCGCCACGGAGGCGGACCGCACCACGCATACCACGGGCGCGCCGAGCGAGGCCGGGGCGCAGGGCCCGGCGGGCAGCTCACGGGCCCTGGCGATAGTGCACCTGGCGATGCACGACGCGTACTTCGGCATCAACTCGGGGTATGAGCCTTACCTGGGGAAGAAAGACCTGCCACCTGTTCCATCCGGCGCCGACGCCGTCGCGGCGATCGCCGCTGCCGCGCACGCGACGTTGAGTGCCCTGTACCCGCAGCAGAAGGCGTTCTTCGATGCCCGGCATGCCGCGGCCGGGCTGGTCGCCGGCAAGCCGGACACGGACGGTCATACCTTCGGCCGGAAGGTCGCGGCGAAGATCTTGGCTCGTCGCCAGAACGACCCCGGACTGAGTGATGACGGCTACGCCGCCTCCGTCGCTCCCGGGCGCCACCGGCAGGATCCAGACAACCCTGGCCAGGGCTTTTACGCACCGTTCTACGGTGCCAGGTCGTCCTGCTTCGCCGTGACGGTGCGTCATCACCTCGATAACATCCCGCAGCCCGGCGGCCCAGAGTACACCCAGGCACTCCGGCAGGTACGTACCAAGGGCATCCAGCCGCAGCTCATCGGGACGCTGCCGGCCACCTTGGTCACCAGCCATCCGCCCCGCACCCCCGCCGAGACGTCCATCGGATTTTTCTGGGGCTATGACGGGGCCAAGGGCCTTGGCACGCCGCCACGGCTGTACAACGAGATCGTTCGCCAGGTCGCGGTCGCGCAGGGCAACAGCCTCGCGCGGAACGCCCGGCTGTTCGCGGTGGTCAACGCGGCGATGGGCGACGCGGGCATCCTGGCGTGGAACGACAAGTACTTCTATGAGGTGTGGCGGCCGGTGCTGGGTATCCGGGAGCACGACTCTTCATCGGGCCCGACCGGGGTCGGCGGCGACACGCTGAGCTCCGACGCCGACCCAGGCTGGCTTCCGCTGGGTGCGCAGAAGACGAACAACGTCGGGCAGAAGAACTTCACCCCGAACTTCCCGGCGTACCCGTCGGGCCACGCGACGTTCGGTGCGGCGGTCTTCCAGTCCGTCCGGCAGTTCTATAACCAGGGCAAGTACGGCCCGGACCACCTGGCAGACAACCTCGAGCTCGTCTCCGAGGAGATGAACGGGAGCAGCGTTGACAACACCGGAACAGTGCGGCCGCGTCGGGTCCGCAGCTTCCCCGGCGGACTGTGGCAGATGATCGAGGAGAATGGTCGCAGCCGGGTCTTCCTCGGTGTGCACTGGCTCTTCGACGCCTTCGCCGTCGACGAGGCCGGTGAGATCGACCTCACGCGGAACATCGGCGGCGTCAGGCTCGGTCTCGACATTGCCAACGACATCGCCACCAACGGGCTGCATGCGGCCAAGGCGGCGGGCCCCGCCACGGCCTGACCTGACCGCAACCGTCCGATGCGCGGCCGCCGGCCGGGATGGTGCAACCCGACCGGCGGCCTGTGCGGTCCACGAACCCGACACAGCACGCGCCGACATCTTCGGAGAAAGAAATGAAGAACCTCCTGTTCGTGCAAACCAACAACCCCGCAGGGAACTAGATCCTGGTCTACAACCGTGCTGACGACGGCACCCTCACCCTCGCCGAGACCGTCGACACCGGTGGCGTCGGCGGACGGAACGACGGGTCCGGTCCCGATCCTCTCGCCTCGCAAGGCGCACTCGTCTATGACGCTCACCACCGCCTGCTGATCGTCCGCTCCTGGTTCGATGCCCGCTACCACGACAGGGTGGGTGTTGGCTCCTGCTCCTGGGTATGGCACACGAACCTCCTGGTCGCCTCCTACCTGACCGCCTTCCACATCGTGGTCAGCATCTGCTCGTCGATCGTGCTCGTGGAGCGGTTGTTCCTCACTCACCGGGAGCGGGCGTGGGCCGGCTGGCGTGGTCTGGCGTTCGCTGCGCTCGCGTTGACGGTCCTCGTCCCGCTCACCTACGGCGACCTTCCGCGCGTACCGGCCCGGTCCGCTGCTTGCTGCCTGCGGCCTGTGCGTCCTGCTGGTCGTGTGCGCGTTCCTCACGGCACGCCTGCCTGGCCGGCCGGCTGCGTCATCGCGAAGGCCGAGACCTCGCC
>Ga0307470_10000241_pt1 | contig 35558 bp, 32 predicted proteins | sample atmos_gasesAM3C__FD_204565 | JGI IMG/M metagenome (GOLD analysis project Ga0307470, IMG submission 204565) | Hardwood forest soil microbial communities from Morgan-Monroe State Forest, Indiana, United States - atmos_gasesAM3C_05 | ecosystem: Environmental > Terrestrial > Soil > Temperate forest... | reverse complement strand
CAGGATAGACTATGAGCCTCAGGATAGACTCGACTCGAAGCTCGAAGAATGAAGCGCCTCCGCAAACACCGCATCGCCCTCATCGCGCTCGCCGTTTACCACCTCGTCTTCTTCTTTCCGACGCTCTTCATGGGGCGCATCGCCTCGCCGAACGATGTCTTCTACAACTTCGAGCCGTGGAAGACCGTGCGGCAGGTCGACGTGCAGAACTCGCTCATCAACGATCCGCCGACGGCGTATTACACCGTCCTCTCGCTGATCAAGACCGACTGGCACGCCTTTCATTGGAACCCGTTCATCGGCTCGGGAGTGCCGGGTTTCGGCTCGACACTACTCTCGCCCTTCAGCCTCCTGCCCGCGCTCTTGCTGCCGCTGCCGTGGGTCTATACCGGCATCATCCTGCTCAAGCTCAACGTCGCCTTCTGGCTGGCGTACCTCTGGCTGCGCGAGGAGCGCCTCGGCAAGCGCGGCGCGGCGGTCGGGGCGATCCTCTTCGCCGCGGCTGGTCCGATCGCGGTGCGTTGGTGGTGGCATGTGACGAATGCGGCGCCGCTCTATCCGGCGCTGCTCTGGATCGCCCTTCGCACGGCCCGCGGCAAGCGGACGCCGGTCTGGGCCATCGGCCTCATCGCGCTCTGCTACGCACTCTCGGCTTTCCCTGCGACGATGGCCTATGGGGCGTATGCGGCTGTCGCGTATTTCGTGTTTGTGTTGTTGAGAGGGGGTCGGGAGTCGGGAGTCGGGAGTCGGAGCAAAGAAGCCTCCCCGACCCCCAACTCCCGACTCCCGATCAAAGCCGTCTCCATCGCCATCCTGGCTACAGCACTCGGCATCGCCGTCGCTGCGCCGTCCTTCATCCCACTGGCGCAACTCGTCAAACGCAGCGGCTACCTTGCATCTCGTGCTGGTGCGGCCACGGAGCATGTCTTCCCGCTGCACCACTTCGCGCTTTTTCTGAACCCCGACCACCTCGGCAACCGCGCGTTGCGCGACTGGCGCGGTGATCACGCGCTCGGGACGCTCAACAATTACGTCGAGGCCACGGTCTATGTCGGCATCGTCGCGCTGCCTCTGATTCTTCTCGCCGTCGCCAACCGCCGGGCGCGCGCGCGCTGGTTCTGGCTGGCCATGCTGACCGTGATGCTCGCGGCGATGTTCGGCTTCGCGCCGGTGGCGAAGATCGTGGCCGGCCTTCCGGGATTCAAGTACTCACCGCTGACGCGTATCGAGATGATGCTGCCTATCGCCGCGGCCTATCTGGCCGCTACCGGCGCCGCGTTTCTCGCGCGCGGCCGTTTCCGCATCGCCATCGGCATGCTGCTGGCCGTCGCCTGCGCGGCCGATCTCGCGGTATTCGCAGGCCGCTTCTATCCGTATCTCGATCCCGCTCTCGCGTCGTCGCCGCCGGCCACGCCGACGATCACCTTCCTGCAATCGCAGCCGAAGCCGTTCCGCATCGCGCCGTTCTTCGACTATTTCTGGCCGAACAGCGCCGAACTTTACCGGCTCGAAGACGTTCGCAGCCACTTCTCCTCCGAGGCCAGCTACCGGCGTTTGCTGGAACGGATCGATCCCAGCGCCGCGCTGACGTCGTCGACGGTCATCAACTTCAACAGCCTGAAATTCGACTTCAACGATCCGCTGGTGTCGATGCTCGGGATCCGCTACCTGCTGGAGCAGCGATCGATCGACGTCATCAAGTGGTCGATCTTCTCCAACACGAAGCCGGGGGTGAAGGAGATCGCCGCGACGGTGCTCGAGCCGGGCGGGTCCATGGAGCGCCACATACGCGTCGACGCCGAGCCGTTCTACGCCATCGAGTTTTCATTGGAGCTGCAGGCAGCGCTTGGACTCGCGCCGCACCTCGACGTGACGATGATGAAGGGCGCCAATGTTGTCTACGCGCGCTCGTTCACGCCGGGCGACATTACGGCGCTGAACAAGATCTACATCCCTCTCCGTCCCTACGCTGGCCTGGGCGAGACCGTTGTGCTGCGCATGGCCTCGAGCGGAATGCGCGTGCGCATGCTGACCGGAGCCACCGAGGTTGCCGGCGATGCGCAGCTCTTCTACGGTCGCGTGATGACGCCTGTGATCTTCGAGCGTGATCTGCCGGACGGCCGCATCTTCCGCAATGTCGCCGAGGTGCCGCGCTTCCACGCCGTGATGCGCGTCCGCAGGATGAGCGCCGATGAGATGCTGGCGACGAAAACCATCGACTTTGCAGATGAGGCGATCGTCACCGATCCTCGCCCGCTGCCGGTCGAGGCGTCCGACGCCGCTGTGACGCTGCGCAGCTATCAGGATGACGAGCAGGTCGTCGACGTTGTCGCGCCTGCGAAGACGCTACTGGCATCGTCAGAGAAGCTGACGCCGGAGCTTCGCGTCACCGTCGACGGCCACACCGTCGAGCCGGTCGAGATCAACGTTCTCTTCGCCGGCGTGCCGATCCCCGCCGGCAATCACCGCGTTGTCTTCACGCGAGTGCTCGGGCGGGGGTGGTGGTGGGTGGCCGGGGTGGCGGGGGTGCTGCTGGTGGGGTTGTCGGTCTTCGAGTTTATCCTGAGCCGCGCAGCGGCGAAGGATCTCCGGTGAAACCGCGTGGCAGTCGAGCGAAGCCTACTCACTTACGCGCGGCTCCACCGGAGATCCTTCGCCGCTGTGCGGCTCAGGATAGACTTCGTGGCACCGCTACCAGAACGATCTGATACGCGAACAGCCCTCGCCAGATGCGCGTGATCCAGGTCAGCACGCGCTCGCCGAGGCGCAGGAGCGGGTCGGGCATCCAGCCGATGATCAGACGGATCGGTACCGACGAGCCGCGGATGGCGATGATGCGAAAGCCGGCGTTCTCGATCTCGCGTTTGATGGTGCGCATGGTGAAGAAACGAAGATGCGTGTAGTCGAGAATGCCGCGGTCGCGGTACTCGAAGACGCCGAAGAGCAGGCCGAGGCGGACGGTGATGTTGGCGATGTTCGGAACGGAGAGGAAGAGGACGCCGTCCTTTGCCAGCGCCTGTTTGACGATGCGCAGCAGCGTCGTCGAGTTGCGCAGGTGCTCGATGACGTCGGCGAGAACGATGGCGCTGGCGTTCGATGGCAGTGACTCCACGGTCTCCAGGTCGGCGATGACGACCTGATCGAATCGTCCGCGAAGCTGGCCGATGCGGTCGGCGTCGTATTCGAACCCGATCGTCCGGTCGAAGTGATCGCGCACCGCCGCGCCGAGCTCCCCCCCGGCCGCGCCGAGGTCGAGCAGCGTGCCGCCCCGCGGCGCGAACCGCCGGATGAGGTCGATCAGAATCCGATGGCTGCTCCCTTCGAAATCCTTGAAGGTATAGACGTTCGGCACGTTCGCGGGAGGGTAGTGGATGGGGAGCGGGATGACAATGGTGTCGGGGTGTTGGGGTCGCGAGGTCGCGGAGTCGCGGGGTTGCTGAGTTGCATGGTTGCTTGGTTGCATGGTTGCTTGGTTGCTTGCGTTGCTCACCAAATTGACGTGAGCAGCATGCAGTTACAGAATGCAGTCAAGGAGTGCGCTGGAGGTTGCCATTCGGAACTTGACGATTCGGAACATCCCCGATGACTTGGCGGAGGCAATCGAGAAAGAGAAGAAACGCCGAAGGAGATCACTCAACCGGACAGTGATCGAGCTGTTGAGTCAGGGGCTCGGCGTTGGCTGTTTACGTTTCAACGGTGTCGGGCGTCTCGCGGGTACTTGGACCGCAGAGGAACACCGGAAGTTCGAAGAGAGTGTTGCGCCGTTCGGAGCAATCGACGCTGAGCTCTGGCGATAAACGGGTACTGGTCCTCACTGCGGCCTGCATCTGAGAAGTCGTGCGCTTGCCGGTGTTAGCTGGATCAGGTAGCCTTTCTCATGCTTGATTGGAGCCAGTGCCCTGCGGTCGAGCGAACCCCGGAAAAGGTCAGCGGGGCCTGGGTTTTCACCGGTACGCGAGTTCCGGTCCAGGCGCTGTTCGCCAACCTTGAAGATGGTGCGCGTGTTGACGACTTTCTCGAGTGGTTCCCAGGCGTGACCCGCGAACAGGTCGAGGCTGTGCTTCGGCACGCCGAGCAAAGCCTGGCGGTGGCCTGACGACCAGCGCAGTTTCCTGAGGCCATGAGGATTCTCTTCGACCAGGGAACGCCTTCTCCGTTGCGACATGCGCTGTCCGGCCACGATGTCGCAACTACCTATGAAATGGGTTGGTCGCAGCTCAAGAACGGCGATCTTCTCAACAAAGCGGAGCCTTTGTTCGAGGCATTGATTACGACGGACCACAACCTGCGTTATCAGCAGAACCTGAGCGGCCGGCGACTGGCGATTCTGACTCTATGGACGACGAGTTGGCCAAAGATCCAACGGCATCTTCCCGAGATCGCCGCAGCGATTGACGAGCTCCGTCCTGGTGACTACGTTGAACTGAACTTTTCCTGATTGACGGTCTCGCGCGAAATCAATACTCCCCATACCCACGCCCCCTCCCATCCCGCCCGACCGCCCCGCTGTGGACGTCGATGATGGCGGTGTGGACCTCGGCGGCGGGGTTGGGGGTGAAGTCGTCGGCGCGTACGTTCTGCTCGGTGGTCAGGCGCCAGGTGGTTGCGGAGTGGGTGAGGGGATCGACGGGGACGACCGGCATCGCGTCGCGCAGCGTGGCCGGGCCGTGGCCATTCGTCCTGGTGTAGGCGGCGATTGCGTGGCGCATGGCGGCGAGTTGACCGCGCAGCGTCGCTTCGTCGCGTGCGCGATCATGTTCCGCGCGGCCGCAGGCCAGGGTGACCAGCAGCATCGCCAGCGCGGCGCTTCGTCTCAATGCGAGGCGACCGTGCCGACGTTCTTCAGCGAGATCGAGACGCCGATGCTTTGCTCCGCCTTCTCGAACGGTATGTAGACGAGGTAGCGCCGGTACTCAAGCGCCACGCCGTAGCAGGCGGCAGTGCCGCCGACCAGGTATCGCTGCTCGAGGAACTTGCCGTTCCGGGCGTCGAAGTTGAGCTGCACGTCGGCGCGGATGCGTTTGCTCAGCAGCGACGAGCCGGTGTTGAGACGGACCTGGCTCGAGCTCGTATCGGGTTGGGGCACACCGTTCAGCGGAGGCTGCTTGTAGGACGAGAACCAGGTGAAGCTGAGGTACTTGTCCGAGCGCACGCCGGTGCCGAGGAGATTCGCGGAAAGGCTGGTCTGATCGAGCTGGTGCGAGATATTGCCGAACGTCGCCGAGGCATCGAGCGTGACCGACGAATACGGATTCACGTGCAGGCCGGCGATGAGAGGCGTGAACTTACCCTGTTGGGGCACGGTCAGGCCGGAGACGCCGCCGGACGTCGTCGACGTAAACGGCGTGCCGAGGGAGACCGACTGCGTGAGGGAGAACGACGCCACTTCGCGCGAGTTGCCGTTCGCGCCCGGCTCCCGGCCGATGAGGCGTTGCGTCAGGGAGTACTCCACCGAGTTGCGCACGGTCGGGAGCAGCGGCGAGTCGACCGTGTCGAAGCGAATGATGCGGTTCTGATCGTTAATGTCGGTGGTGTAGAGGTAGCGGATGCGCGGTTCGATGACGTGTTTGAATTTCGCGAAGCCGCCGAGCTTCTTGTCGAAGATTTTCGAAAACGACGGCCCGACCATCTCCACTTGTCCCTGAGCGTAGAAGCGATCGACCGCGTTGTTCACCGCCGTCTGTTCGCCGAATGGGTTGGCCACGGAGCTGTCGCTGAGCGTCTGGGTGTAATACGTTTCACGCACCGAGATCTGCGGGCGGAGGGAGAGCCACGCCGGCGTGTGGAGTTGCATCGAGAGCGTCGGAAAGATGTCCGCCCGGTAGAAGTCCGCCGCCGGGCCGTTCGTCAAACCGCTCGTGGCCAGATGCGATGCCGACGACTCGAGGGAGTAGTAGAACGGTGAATCGCCGATGCGGTTCGGATAGAGCCGGAACTGCAGTGACGGAAGCTGCTCGAAGCGCTGCCGCGGCGGCGGCGCGAGAGGATTGTTCGGATCGACGTTGGCGAGGAGGATGTCCCGCCGGTCCGTGAGGATATTCAACGAGTAGGTGCTGCGGTTCTTCGTCAGATAGGCCGACGAGTAGAGCTGCGAGAGCGTGTGCAGGCGCGAATCGTTGCCGTAGCGGCGGAAGAACTCGATGTTGGAGATGTCTTCGATGTCGATGACGCCGCGGAACCCGCCCGGCAGGTTGTTCTCGGAATGCTGATAGTTGTACCGCCATTCGTTGCGGCCGGTCTCCGGGTCATGGACGGCATAGGCGCTGAGATCGCCGTGCTTTACATCCTCCGAGGGGCGGTAGCGGATGTTGATGCCGGCGCCGTTATAGCCCTTATCGTTGAGGGTGGCGTAAAACGTGGCGTCGGCGCTGTCGCCGAACGGGACGAAGTAGCCGAGCTCGAGCCGGTCGCCGTAGGTCGGCGAAAAGAGGATGCGCGGGATGAGAAACCCCTGCGAGCGGTCGCTCTTCGTCGGCCAGACCAGTCGCGGCATGAAGATCAGCGGAATGTCGTGAGCTCGGAAGATGACGTCCTTCATGTGCGCGTAGTCGTCGAGCGTAACGTCCGCCACGGTCATGTAGAACGCCCACGAGGGTCTGTCAGGATCGCACGACGTGAACATCCCGTTCGTCAGGATGTAGTGGTCTTCCGAGAGCCGCTCGATCTTCTCCCCGACGAAGTACATGTCGGGCTTCAACGCTCCGGTGGCGTTGAAGAACGTGCCGGTCTTGGAGTCGAGGTTGAAGACGATGTGGTCGCCGGTGAGCCTGGTCGGTCCCTGATCGACGATGACGTGCCCCTCGGCGACGACATCGTTCGTGACGAAGTTCACCGTGATCTTGTCGGCGTGGATCTTGATGTCCTGGTATTCGACCAGGACGTCTTTTTCGAAGATGGCGTACTCGTCCTGTACGTACTCGTCTTTGCCGCCGGGCGTCAGGTGCGAGATCTTCACGTCGCCGCCCTTCTTCTTCACGCCGGGCGTGACGTGGAACTTGGGCTTCGGCTGGTTGTAGTACTGACCGGCGGGACCCATGTCCTTCCCCTGCGCGAAGAGCAGCGAGGGTACCGTAGCGAGGAAGAGCGCGGCGGCGGTTCGGAGGAACAGGGTGGGATCAACCCTCATGCGTCGTCGTCATTGTATCCGACGACCCTTCATCTTCGACGCCTGCCGTGAGCACGGCACGATCGATTTGGCTCATTTCCTGGATTTGCATCCGCAATTTGATGATTTCGATCTGGTAGAGGCGCGCCTCTTCGTCGGTGCGGTTGCGCTGCTGGCGCTTACGAAGGGCGATGCGATTGGCGAGCCGGACGAACTCACGATGTGCGCGGCGGTCCGCCCAGCCTCCCCGGCCGAGGCGTAAGAGGGGATGGGCCGTGGTCCGAACGTCGCGATCGCTCAGGAAGCCCAGCGACGACTCGTGCCGCAGCTCCGCGCGAACATCCGGCCACTGCCGGAAAACCGCCACCACGACGATCAGGGGCAGGGCGGTGGCCACGGTCAGGAGGATGTATCGTTCGCTGATCCCGTACCGCACCGCCAGCGACGGCAGCCATGCCACGACAATCGCCGCGGCGGCCGTGGCTACGTCGAATGCGATCTGCTTCCGTTTGTCGGCCACGTGGAAGACGGCGAAGGTGATGCCGTATCCGGCCACGGAGCCGGCCAGCATGAGCGAGGCGATGATCCCGGCCACGTGGACGGAGGTCATCACGAACGGGATCGCCGCCGTCGCTCCCATCACGCTTCCGACGATCATCCCGTCGATCGCCTCGGTCTCCCGTCCGGTGTGCCGCACGTACAGCGCGGCCAGGGTGAGAGCGATGCCGCCGACGACCGGATAGAGGGCGCGGACGAGGAACAGCACGAAGGCCACCGCCACGCCCATGGCCAGCGCCGTGCGCCACGCCGTGCCGAGGTCGTTGTCGAGCGTCTTGAAGAAGTGGGCCGCGGCCATCGCCGCCAGGAAGACGGCGTAGACCACGATGCAGAGGACGGGATCAGTCATGCGTCAGGGGAACGAGTACCCGGCTTCATCGAAGCGGACGGGATGCCGCAGAAAGTAGCGGCGCGAGGTCTCGATATCCATGCGGATCTGGTTCGTCAGCTCCACGGCCGACTGGAACTGCTTCTCGCGGCGGAGCAGACGGTGGAAGTAGAGCCGCACCGTGTCGCCGTAGACGTTGGAGTCGAAGTCGAGGATGTGGCTCTCGATGGTGATGGCGTAGTTCTCGTAGAGCGTCGGCCGCACGCCGATGTTCGTGACGCTCTCGAAGGAGCGGCTGAAGCTCTCGAAACGGGAGGTGGTCACGTAGACGCCGCCGCCCGGGTGAAGCTCGTTCGAGGGATCGACGTTGACGGTGGGGAAGCCGATCTTGCGCCCGAGGCGGCGGCCGGTGGCCACGCGGCCGTCGAGGAAATAGGTCCGCGCCAGTGCCGTGGCCACGGTGCGCATCGTTCCCTTCTTGATGGCGTCGCGCACGAGCGAGCTGGAGACGCGGATGCCGCGGATCTTCACCTCGTCGACGCCCTGAACGGCGAAACCGTATCGCGCGCCCGCCGCCTTCAGCTTCTCCAGGTTCCCCTCGCGGCCGGCGCCGAAACAGAAGTCGCGCCCGATGCGGACGTCGCTGACCTTGAGGGCGCTGACGAGAAACTCGGCGATGAAGCGATCCGCCGTCCATCGCGAGAACTCATGCGTGAACGGCACGACGATCAGCGCGTCGACGCCCATGTCCCGCAGCAGTTCGTGTTTCTGATGCAGCGTCAGGATCTGCGGCGGGACGCGGTCCGGCGCCACGATCGACAGCGGATGGGGATGAAAGGTGATGACCGCCGAGGGCCGCCCGGTCTCCCGCGCCCGCTCCACCACCCCTCGGATGATGGCCTGATGCCCGATGTGCATCCCATCAAAGTTGCCGATCGTAGCCACGCATCCGCGAGGCAGGTCGGTCTGTCGAAGGGGATCGTTGATGAGGATCATAGGTATGCTGACGAGCGCAGGGATCATCGCATACTGGCGTAGCCGTAGCGGCGTAGCGCCGGCGGCCCGCCGGCTGGACCGCCGCCGGCTCGGCGGCGGGTGGGCTCGCGAGACCGAACACAATCTGATTGAACCTCCGTGCCTGCGGTCGCAAGCCAAGGACTGATGTGGCATGGCACAGACACTTTTGTCTGTGCTCCGCCCGGCCCTGAGGGTTTGCAATCTTCAGTCATGGCGAGATCCGGCACAGACAAGAGTGTCTGTGCCACATCGATCCTGCTCATCGGGCCCTCTCCGCCAATTGCGCAGACACTCATGTGAGAAATGCGGCGGCGCTACGCCTGCCCCTCTGGTCTAAACTCCCATCCGTGAAAACACCACTCCCCCTTCTCATCGCTCTCCTCGCCGCCATGACCGCTTCCGCGGCCATCGCCGAGGATCGTCCGTCGCGTCCCCCGGATAAGGGTTGCAAATGGGAGAAGGTCTCGAATGCCACGCTGGGCTTCGAGGCCTGGGTTGAGCGCTGCGTCTACGGTTCCCGCAAGATCGACCTCTTCATCAAAGGATCGTCGCTCTTCATCCGTTACTCCGATGGCGGCGCGCCGGAGGCTCTGGTGGATGTGCTCCCGCTTCTGCCAGGCGAAACGGCGGAAGCAGGGATGAAGCGGATCTTCGCCGCGCACACCGATAAGAAACTGGCCAAACGCTGTGTGCTCGCGCCGTATCCCGGCGACAGCCGTCCCGGCGCCAAGCGCTACACGTTCCTCCCCGATAAGGTCTACAAGAAAGAGCTCGACAAGAAGGCCAGCCCGGACGAAGTCGGCGACCCGCCCTGCGGCGATTGGGGCGACGCCCCCGACGGTATTCAATACTTCGAAGTCCAGCCCGGCGCTAAGAGCGTTCTCTTCGTGCGCGTGGGCCAGGATGTGCCGCTGTTCGACGAGAAGACGATGCGGCTGAAGTAGGAGCGCTGGCGTCCCGCCGGCTGGCTCGCCGTGCGTCTCGCCGCCGACCCGGCAAGACTCCCAACATTCGCTCGTAACCGGCGGCGAGACGCACGCCGGGCCAGCCGGTGAGGACGCCAGCGCTCCTACAACGAATACAGCGACGGCACCGCCTGCGTGATGGCCTCCCAATCCGGCGGTTCCGTCCCCAGCATCGTCGTGAACTGATCGACCATCACCGGATCCCACTTGCCGCCGGCGGCTTCGCGGCGGAGGGTCTCCAGCGCGGCCGTGTGCGTCAGCGGCGCGGGGCGGTAGGAGCGGTGCGAGGTCAGGGCGTCGTAGGCGTCGACGATCGACAGCATGCGCACCTCGTAAGGGATGGCCTCGCCGCGGAGGCCGTCGGGATAGCCGCGGCCGTCGTAGCGCTCGTGGTGGTGGCGGATCAGTTGCAGCACCGCGCTCAGCGTCAGAAGCGGGCGGACCATCTCCTCGCCGATGACGGGATGGTCGATGACGCGGAGGAACTCTTCGCGCGTCAGCGGGCCCTGCTTGTTGAGCAGCGACTCCGGGACGGCGATCTTGCCGATGTCGTGCAGCAGGCCGGCGATGCGCACGCGGTCGGCGGCCTCGTCGCCCATGCCGAGGTAGAGGGCGAAGGTGCGGGCCAGATCGCCGACGCGCTGGGAGTGGCCGCGCGTGTACTGGTCCTTCGCCTCCAGGGCCAGCGCCAGCGCACAGATCACGTTGTGGGTCTGCTCCAGATCGGCGTGATAGTCCTTGATGCGCAGCAGCGACCGGATGCGCGTGATCAGCTCCAGGCGGTTCAATGGATAGGCGATGAAATCGTCCGCGCCGGCCACGATGGCCTCCTGCCGCAGCGAGCCCCCTCGGTGCGTGGTGAGGACGACGACGGGTAGGAACTCGTGTCTCGGATCGGCGCGCAGGAGGCGCAGTGTCTCGCCGCCGTCCTGCACCGGCATGAGCAGGTCGAGCAGCACGACGTCGATCCCGTCCCTGTCGATGATCTCGACCGCCTCGGCGCCGTTTTCGGCGAACGAGATGTGGAAGCCGGCGTCGGCCAGGCTGGCGGCGACGAGGTCGCGGTTGACCGGATTGTCATCGACGCACAGGACGTGCGCCGGCAGCGTCACCCTCGGCCGGATGTGCCGCGACGTCACCGGCGCGGGTGTCTCTTCGTCGAGCGCGGCGGCGAAGAACGACGTCAGCTCGATGTCGAACGCGCCGTCACGCGCTTCCGTACGAAGGCGCGACAGGGCCTCGGCCTCGAGCAGGTCGTCATCGTGCCGGATCTCGTCGAAACGGTTGGCGATGCCGACGATCTGCGCTTCCAGCGGAATGTTGTCGTCGGAGAGGCCGTCGGGATAGCCGTGGCCGTCCACCCGCTCATGGTGCCAGCGCACGATCGGCACGAATGGGCGGAACGTTTTCATCGGTTCGAGGATCGACGCTCCGATCCGCGTGTGCTCGGCCCACAGAGCGTGCTCCTCCTCGGTCAGCACCTTCTTCGCCAGCAGCGTGTCCGCGACGCCGATCATCCCCACGTCGTGCAGCGAAGCGCCCTTGACGATGATCTCGCGCTCGTCGGGCGACATGCCCAGCTTGTCGCACAGCCGCGCCGCGTAGGCCGCCACGCGCTGCACGTGTCCGCCGCTGCGCGGGTCTTTGTTGCCGAGGGCGTTGGTGAGCGTCAGGATGATGTTCTCGCTCGAGTCCAGCTCCTTGCGCAGATTGCGGATGCGCACCAGCGAGCGGATGCGCGTGCGCAGCTCGTCTTTGTTGATGGGCTTGTTGAGGAAGTCGTCGGCCCCGCACTCCAGCGCCTTGATCTTGTCCTCGGTGCCGGTGAGCGCGGTCAGCATCAGGATGGGTATGGTCCGCCCGCCCGGCTCCGCTTTGATGCAGGCGCACGCCTCGTAGCCGTCCATCACCGGCATCATCACATCGAGAATGATCACGGACGGATTGATGCCCGGATAGAGGTGCAGGGCCTCGCGGCCGTCGCGCGCGAGCATCACATCGTAGCCCCAGGTGGAGAGGTACTCCTCGAGGAGCTGGAGGTTTTGCTCGTTGTCGTCGACGGCTAGAACGATGTCTCGATCTGAAGGGAGCGCCACTTGCGCGATGGCCATTGGACGCGGCGATTATAGCCGCAGCGTCTGTTGCTCGGCGGGATACACGAGATGATCGTTCTCCACGCATGCGTGTGGGTTGAGCACGTGTTTCCTCGGCGCATCGTTTCCGATGATGTGGAAGACGTCGATCCCTCGCCGTGTCAGCTCGTCGGCAACCAGGTTTCGATGACATCGCCACGGCACGGCCTCGGCGCACATGATGGCCACGCGCTGCCGCTCGCCGAGGGCCACCAGCTTGTCGACAGCCGCCCGAAACTCGTCCGTGGCCATGTAGTCGGCATAGGCGCGGAACTGTTCGTTCCGCCAGGCCATGTTGGGCGAATCCGCGCGCGGCTTGCGCCGTCCCCCGAGCTCGGGCATGTGGATGTAGGCGATGCCGTGCTCCGGCAGCCACGTTGCCATCGCCTCGCTGGCGAAATGCGGATACCGCTTCGACCCCGGAAAACGCCGGATGTCCGCGAGCAGCCCGATGCCATGCTCGCGCAACAGCGCCACGATCTCATCGCTCGATCGCGTGGAGTGGCCGATGGTGTGGATGGGCATGGTCTGTCGCGGTCGCGCGGTTGCGAGGTCTCGCAGTCACGCGGTGACGATGGTATCCATATTCGCGAGGAGTTCACTGTCATCCTGAACTACTGATCGGTAGTTTCTGCGTACGACGCGAAGATTGCTCCCCGCCGCCGAGAAGCCGTCCGTAGGCAACTTAGGGAGGACGGTTGCGCGCGGAGGCGCGCCACACACGTCAGCCCCGCGCTCGGCGCAGCGCGAGCGCGGGGTATCGGTGGCTGGGGAAGTGCGGCCGCGGAGGCGGCCGCCACAGGAGTAGTCGTATCGCGCTTCTGGTGCAAATTGGGCGGTCTTGTCCCGGCCGCCTCCCCGCGGCCGGGAAATTGGCGAAACCCTCGTACCCCGCGCTCGCGCTACGCCGAGCGCGGGGCTGGATTGTGGTGCGCGCCTTCGCGCGCATCCGGGCGAGTGCTGGCGTCCAATCGCGTTGGGTTGGGGGCGAGAGCCCGCGCTGTGAGGTTGTGAAAGAAAACGATCCACAGGAATTTACGAGGGTGGGCGGTTGCAGCGCCGCCGGAACTTCCTGCGCGGTCGCGTGGTTGCTGGTCGCAGCCTCGCGGTGACGATGGCATCCATCGTCGCGCGACCCCGAGACCCCGCGACCCCGAGACCCCGAGACCGCGAGACCCAGCAACCAAGCAACCCACCCACCCCGTTCACCGAATAACCCACCCCTCCCACGGGTTCTCTTTCGCGTCCCATGGCCTACTACAGCGAGCACGCGCAGCAGTTGAAACGCGATCTGGCGGCCGAGGTGCCGACCGAGGAGTTGCGCGTGCTGCATGCCAAGCGGCCGCTGCTGCATGCCATGGTCGCTTTCCTCAACGTAGCGGTGCTCGTGGCCGCGGGTGTGGCCATCGTCCACTTCGATCGCTGGTACTTCTGGCTGCCGTTCGCGTTCGTAGCCGGGTTCGCAGTGTTCGACTTCACCGTGCTGCTGCACGAGGTCGTCCATCGCGCGGTGTTGACGGAATCGAGCGAGCGGGCCTATCGCTTCCTAGGTCTGCTCTACGCGGTGCCGAGCGGCATCTCGGCCTCGCAGTTCACTCGATGGCATCTCGATCATCACGCGGCCCTCGGCTCCGATATCGACGATCCCAAGCGGCATTACCTCTCTCCGAAGAAGAACGCCCGCTGGCTCAAGGCGCTCTACTTCACGCCAGCGCTCTTTCCGATCTACTTCCGGGCCGCGGCAAAGGAGACCGCCGCGTATGAGCCTGAGCTGCGCACGCGCATCGCCCGCGAGCGCCTCTTCACCATCGCATTCCAGCTCGGCGTCCTGGCCGCCATCGCCCTGATCTTCGGCTGGGCCGTGGCGTTCAAACTCTACGTCGTCCCGGTATTCTTCATTTTCCCGATCGCCTTCGCCCTCAATCGCCTCGGCCAGCACTACGACATCGATCCCTCAGATCCCGCCAAATGGTCGACGCTGGTGAAGGCCTCGTGGTTCTGGGACATCGTCTTCCTCTTCTCGAACTATCACCTCGAGCACCACTACTTCCCCGGCGTTCCCTTCTACAACCTCCCGCGCCTGCAGAAGCTCCTCCTGCCGTTCTACAAGAAACGCAACATGACCCCCCTCGGCTACGGCACCCTGCTCTGGGGCTGGCTCGTTCTCAACCGCAAGCCGCACGCGAACTGGGATGTGAGGGCGGGCGGCGTGGTGCAAGTCGCGGCCGCGGAGTAGGATTCAGATCATGACTTCGTTTTCGATCGATCTCGCTGACGATACGGCAACGGCGCTTCGCGAGATTGCCGAAGAAACTGCGGAGACGCCGGACACGCTCATCCGCCGTGCAGTCGAGGAGCTGGTTGCCGACTACATCGACGGCCGCATTGCCATGCAGCGTCTCGCGGACCCGACCGATCCGATGATCTCGTCCGCGGAGCTGCGTCGCCGTCTTGCGGAAGATTGAGTACAAGGCATCGGTAGCTCGCGAATTGCGCCGGCTCGACCGTCACATCGCGACGCGCATCGTCGATAAGATCGAGCGGGATCTGGCGTCGGCTGCTCTGCACCCCGTTCCGCTGAGTGGCTCATTCGAAGGTCTATACAAACTCCGCGTGGGAGACTATCGCGTGATCTACGCGCTGTCCGCGGATAGCGTTTCCATCGTTCGTGTCGGTCATCGACGGGACGTGTATCGTTAGTTCGCCAGCGGCGGCGACGGAGTAGGAGAACCGTCATCCGCAGATGACGCAGATGAACGCAGATTTGAAACGCCCATGCTGCTGTTGTCTGTGCTCATCTGCGTCATCTGCGGATAAACGGTTCTGGTAGCGCGAGGCGACTGCGATACGATCCTCGCCGATGATCGAAGTGGGGCGTGTCCGCGCCATCTATCGCTATCCAGTGAAGTCGATGGCTGGGGAGGCGCTGGCCTCGGCGCAGTTGGGATGGCATGGCCTCGACGGCGATCGGAGGCTGGCCTTCGTTCGCTCCGGCGTTCGGGCCGGGATGCCGTGGCTCACCGCAGGCAAGCTGGCATCGCTCGTTACATACGTTCCCTTGAGAGATGCCGAGGATGCGCTTCCGTCCCGGGTGCGAACGCCGAAAGGGGAGGAGCTGGAGCTGCACGGCGACGCCTTGCACGCCGAGCTCACGGCCGCGCACGGCGCCCCGGTCGAATTGATGCGCATCGACAACGGGATCTTCGATGACGGTGCGTTGTCCATCATTACCACCAGCGCCATCGCTGCCGTCAGCGGCGAAGCGGGCGTCGCCGCCGACGCGCGACGCTTCCGCCCGAATCTACTGATCGAGACCGCGGGCCGCTCGCCGTTTCCCGAGGACGCTTGGGTCGGACGGACGCTCCGGATCGGAGAAGGAGAGGGGGCGCCGGCTGTCTCGGTCTGCCTGCGCGACGTGCGCTGCGCGATGATGAATCTCGATCCGGAGACCGGAGTCTCCGATGCCCGCCTCCTCAAGGCCGCGGTGCGGATCAACGAGAACTGCGCCGGCGTCTACGCCACGACCATCAGGACCGGCCCGGTTCGCGTCGGCGACGCGTTGTATCTGGCCTCTACGTAGGTCGGACTCTCTAGTCCGACCGGTGCTCGCGCGGGCGAAACGTGTCCAGGCCGGGTGGTCGGGAGAGTCCGACCTGAAGGCTCGGAGTGTCATCTAGGAGGCTTACAGCCACATGTGGGTGGTTTAAAGCCACAGGGATGTGGCTCAAAAGCCACCGGGGTGTGGTCCAGAGCCACCGGGGTGTGGGTTAAAGCCTCCCAGGGGAGGCTTTGAGTCTCCCCCATGAGGCTTTTCCCGACCCCCATGAGGCTTTTCCCGACCCCCATGAGGCTTTTTCCGACCCCCATGAGGCTTTTTCCGACCCCCATGAGGCTTTCTCCGACCCCCATGAGGGTTTTTCCGACCCCCATGAGGCTTTTAGCCTCTTCGGTAGATCCATGGATCTACTCAATAGGTTCCGGACCTCTTCGATAGAGCCATGGATCTACTCCAAAACAAAAAACGCTTTTTGAGTAGATCCCGGGATCTACTCGATGCGGAAAAAGCCTATTCGGTAGATCCATGGCTCTATTCGACAGCCGATTCGACGCTCAAGCAGGCGGAAAGCCTACCCCGTTACGCCGGTCTCCGGCCTCCGCATGGCCATCGAGAACCCAGGCACTCCCGCCAGCTCTTCGGCATGCGCCGAAGCCACATCCTCGAGCTCGCGCGCCAGCACCGCATCGACCGACGTCCCCTCCCTCCGCGCCAGCTCCCGCAGCATGTCCCGCTGATAACGCGGGACCCGCGCCCGCAACTCCACCCAGAAAAAAACGAGTCTATGGGTAGGGAAAACGCCGTAGCAAGCCCCTCCATAGCAATATGGCGGATGACGGCGCGTTGAGTGTCGGCGAGTATGTTCGGTTTCTCTTCGGCGGTAAAGCGCCGGACGACTGTCCATCGTGGCCACCCGATGCATTCGCCGTCGCGGCCACCCTGCTGCAGCGCTCAGGTGGCTACCGCTGGGTCGTCACGAAGTGGCCACCAGCTGGACCGAACTGGACCGAAGACATCCTGGTGACCGGTGCAGAGTGGCGCGATGCGGTTGGGTGGGACGGCCCGCCACCGGCAGAAGTGCGCGACTGGTGGAGCCAGATCCGGAATCACGACGCGCTGTCGATCGATGAGCTCCGCGAGAAGTTCGATCTCGCGCATCTGCTCCTGCAGATCTGCGCCGCGGCAGACGAAGCCTCTGCAGACGCCGGCATCTATATCGGCCCTAACGACGAATTCTCGCGCCTCGCCAACGAGTGCCTCCGCGTGTCCGGAGGGCGAACGCTCTGCCGAGAGATCCATCCAAGCCGGATGATCGTTTTGCCGAAACTGCATACGCCGCAGTCCGGCCTGACGATGCGTTCGATCTCACACCATCTCGCCCTCTACATGAGCGGACAAACTCGTCCCGTCTGGCGCATCGCACCGGTCGAGACCGCACTGGAGAATGTGTTGATCCTTCCGTGGCCACGGGAGATCGATCCGAAACACTTCACCGCCTCGAAAGGCGACCCGACCAACATGCCCGACTGTTACCGCTACTTCAGCTACGACCTGTCGATCGAGTCGCGTGGCTTCGAGCTCGAAGAAGCAATAGAGGCGGTCAAGCGCGCTGAGGAGCAAGTGGGGCGCAGCATCGACGCCGTCGTCCTACCCGAGCTGGCACTGCGCGGTGACGACTATGTCGAGCTGTCGAAGGCAACAGGGAAGATGGTCATCGCGGGCGTCGGCACGCCGGCCTCTAAAGCGAAGCTCGCTACGAATTCCGCGGCCGCGGCCGTCCCGATCGGCGGCATGCCGGCGATTTGGAAACAATCGAAGCATCATCGCTGGCGCCTCGACGACGAGCAGATTGCGCAATACGGGCTCACCGACCGATTCGACGGCGCCGACCGTCTCTGGTGGGAGCACATCGCGCTCGGCGAGCGCGAGCTCAATTTCTTCGCTCTCAACAACTACGTTACGATGGCCGTCCTGATTTGTGAAGATCTCGCGCGGCTCGATCCCGTAAACGAGCTGGTGGCGACGGTTGGCCCGACGCTCGTCGTTGCGCTGCTCATGGACGGCCCTCAGTTGCCGTCGCGATGGTCAGGCCGTTACGCCACGGTTCTTACCGACGACCCCGGAAGTTCGGTGCTGTCCGTCACCAGCCTCGGGATGTTACGGCGTTATAAACATCCGACCTACGGAGTGAGCCCGGTCTTCGCTCTCTGGAAGGATGCCAAGAGCACCAGGGGCGCGGTTCCGATCTCGATGAAAAAGGACGATAGCCTCGGCGTGGTATTGAAGCTGAAGCTGGAGCGATTTCCAGAGTGGACCGCGGACGGGCGTAGCGATTTTGACGACACGTTCTATCTGATGCTCGATGGGGACCCGGAAGAAATCCGCTCGTGAACGACATACGAATGAGGGCGACGGGTGCCGCACTTGCAGTAGAATCACACGAGGTGACCATGGGACGTACAATCGACATTGCTGATGCATCGACGCTATCGATGCTGGCTTACGAGCAGGCCGCCTATGGCACGGTCAAAAACGCAACTTCTGCCATGAATCGTCTCGGCTCTGAGGTTGCCCGCCAGATCGCCCACGCCATCGTCAATCCACACGATGCGATGAACCTAGACGAGGAGACAGTCGGCGCCGTGGAGTACTTCCGAAAATGGGCAAGAGAGACCGCCGCACGAGCGCCCCAACTTTCCCGCCGCCCGACTGTTCCGCGCCGTCAACCCACGTAGTGCCTCTGCCTCAGCCAGTCGATGAGGACTGCTGCGGCGAGTACGTCGCCTGGCTCTAGGTACCCGAGCGTAAACGCTCGCACTTCGGACTCAAACCCTTCAAAAGAGACACGGAGGTCCCCCCTGCGCTCTCAGTGCCTCTGTGGTGAATGGGTTTCCAGCCGCTCGCGCGCCCCTGCTACAGCAACCCCGTCAGCACCAGATCGGCGATCTGGTCGGCGCTGTCGGCAAGGGCGTAGTCCTTCTCAGACAGGATCCATGACGTCACCATCTCATCCAGGATGCCGAAGACTGCTTTGGCGCCGAGCTGGGGGTGGATGGTGCGGCGGAAGCTGCCGTCGGACTGGCCGTGCTCGATCATCTTGCGCAGCATGTTGAGGTAGTCCGCGACCTCCTGCTGCGAGAGGAGGCTCATGAATTTGAGGCTGTGGCGCAGCTCGACCTGGGCCACGATGGCCAGCGAGCGGTCGCGGCCCAGCGTTTCCAGGTGGTGGCGGATGGCGATGCGGATGCGCTCCTCGGGGCGGCGGACGTGGGCCAGCGCACGCTCCAGCGACTGCAGGTAGTTGCGCGTGTGCTCGCGGAAGATCGTCACCAGCAGATCTTCCTTGCCGTCGAAGTAGAGATAGATGGTGCCGTCCGCGACGCCGGCCGACTTGGCGATCTCCGAGACTTTGGCGTTGAAGTAACCGTTCAGCGCGAAGACCTCGATGGCCGCGCGAAGGATGCGTTCCCGCTTGGTCGTGCCGCGGGCGGTCTCGGTCGGGGGCGGGATCGTGGACGCTTGCCGGGCCATGTGAATGAATGCTCATTCAGTGGCGCCCGACTTGTCAAGTGAGTCGCTCACGCAGCTCGTTGACGAAGGCCTGCCGATCGCGATCGTCCATGGCATCCCGCACCCGCCCGTCGATGATCTCCATCACCTCGGTGCGGTCGAGAGAGGCGCTCACGGGGTAGATGTGCAGGTGCAGGTGCGGCGTGGCGATGCCGAGCTTGAGAAGGACCGCGCGTTCGGCTCCCGTCGCCGCGAGCAGGGCGCGCTCGGCACTGTGATGGATTGCGGCGAAGTGGGTGTGCTCCTCGATGGTCAGATCGGCGACGTTCTCGACGTGCTCTTTCCAGACGATCATGGCGTGCCCGCGCACGGACCAGTCCTCGTGCAAGATGACCAGGACGCGGGGGTCCTCGAACAATACGTCGCCGGAGGAATGGGGGGCGGTGCAGAAGAGGCAGGGCATGGGCGGGTAGATTAGTGGATTAGTTGGAGCGCTGGCGTCCGCGCCGGCTGGCTCGGCGGCGTCTCGCCGCCGAGGGTCACGAGGGAATGTTTGGAGTCTTGCCGGGTCGGCGGCGAGGACGCCGCCGGGCCAGCCGGCGAGGACGCCAGCGCTCCTAATCGACTAATCTACTGACCACCATGCGAACCCTCCGCTTCGGGCGTACGAATGCTCAGGTCCCGGCCATCAGTCTTGGAACGTGGGGACATGGCGGTCCGAACATGGCCGACGGGACTCCGGTCGGGTGGAGCGGCCATGATGACGGGCTGGCGAAGGCGGCGCTGGTCGAAGCGCACCGGCAGGGGATCACGCATTGGGACACGGCCGATGCGTATGGGAGCGGACACGCCGAGCAACTCATCGGCCAGGTCTTCGCCGAGGGTGTGCCGCGGAAGGACATCTTCGTGGCGTCGAAGTTCGGGTATCAGAAGGGTCCGTCTGATCACTGGTACGACCCTGGTTACATGCGCGCGCAGTGCGAGGCGTCGCTGCGCAACCTGCAGACGGACGTGATTGATCTCTACTACTTCCATCATTGCGATTTCGGAATGAACGACGAGTACTTCGACGATGCCCTGGCGGCGATGCGGAGCTTCCGCGCCGAGGGGAAGATCCGATTCATCGGGTTATCCGACTGGGATGCGCGGAAGATCATGAAGTTCGTCGAGCGCGCCGATCCCGACGCTGTGCAGCCGTATCGGAACCTGATCGATGACGACTATGAATCGAGCGGCCTGAAAGCGTGGGTCGATGGGCACGACCTTGGCGTGGCGTTCTTCTCACCGCTGAAACACGGCGTGCTCCTCGGCAAGTACGACGAGCCGCAGGACTTCGCCGAGGGCGACTTTCGCCGCAACATCCCTGAGTTCGGCGATCCGAAGTTCCTGGCGCGCATGCGCTACGCGCGCAATGAGATGACGCGCCGTTTCACCGGCCAGCCCGAGCCGGTGATCCACGCGCTCACCAGCGCCCTCCTCTCCGGCAATCCCACCGCCACGGTGCTCCTCGGCCAGCGCAATCCGAAGCAGGTCGATGCCGCGGTCGCCGCGGGCGGGGACGTGCTGAGCGATGAGGATGCGTCGTGGGTCAGGCGGGTCTACCGCGGGATATAATTCAGTACCCCACCACCAACCTCGCCGCCCGCTCGATCTGCGCATCGCTCGCAAGGAACTCCTCTTCCAGCGGCGGCGAGTACGGCACAGGGGTATCGAGCGCGCCGAGGATGCGGATGGGGGCGTCGAGGTACTCGAATGCTTCCTCCTGGATGATGGCCGCGAGCGAGTCGCCGATCGAGCCGGTGCGGGTGTCTTCCAGAATGATGAGGACGCGGTTGCAGTGGCGGGCTACGGCCAGGACGGCCTCTCGATCGAGCGGCGCGAGCGAGCGGAGATCGAGCACCGAGGATTCGATGCCGTCCCTGGCCAGAGTCTCGGCGACGCGCATCCCGGCATGGACGAAGGCGCCGTAGGAGATGATGGCCAGATCGTCGCCGGCACGGCGGAGCGCGGCCTTGCCGATGGGGATCGGTTGCGGCGGTCCGTCGGACAGCGCCTGCCTCACCTTCGGATCGCGATACAGCGCGATGTGCTCGTAGTAGAGGACAGGATCGGGATCAGCCACCGCGCTGGCCATCAACGCGCGCGCATCGTGCGGGGTCGACGGCGCCACGATCTTCAGTCCGGGCGTCCGGTAGAACCATGCCTCGGTGTTCTGCGAGTGGTACGGCCCGGCGTGGCGCAACCCGCCCCACGGCATCCGCACCACCATCGGAACCGAGCCGCCCCAGCGGTAGCGGATCTTGGCGGCGTTGTTGACGAGCTGATTGAATCCGCTGGCGACGAAGTCGTTGAACTGGATCTCGCCGATCGGCCGCATCCCCTCCAGCGCCGCGCCGATGCACACTCCAAGCGTGGCCCCCTCGGAGAGGATCGAGTTCATGATGCGGTCCCCGAACTCTTTCATCAGAGGTTTGAGGAGCAGGAAGGCATTGCCGTACTTGCCGCCGACGTCCTCGCCGTAGACAAACGTGCGCGGATCGGCGCGGAGCACGTCGCCGACGCCGAGCATGACCGCCTCCAGAAACGTCTTCCCTTTCGGGTCAAACGGGGGCGCCTCTTCGACAGGGGGTAGCGCCCTGTTCTCCGACGCCTGATGACGCCACGCTTCATCAAGCACTTCGATGTGCTCGCGCCGCGGCTCATCGGCGATCACACCGACACCGGCCAGCTCCGCGTCCGGCCAGGGCGCTTCGATGACGGCGCGTGCTTCCGCTTCGACCAGCGCCTCGGCTTCGCGCTGGAACTGTTCGAGATCGCCGTCGTTCAGAATCCCCTCGGCCTCGAGCTTCGCGGCGTACGTCGGAATCGGATCTCTGCGGCCCCAGAACTCGTACCGCTCCCGGTCCGCGTAGCCGGTGTCGGCGAGCGGCGGATAGGTCCACGACGGCTGCGGATCCTTGCCGAGGTAGAGCATGTCATCGTGATGGGCATGCCCGCACATGCGCATCGCCACCAGCTCGATCAGCGCCGGCCCGGCACCCGCGCGTGCGCGCTCGGCCGCCCAGGTGAAGGCGGCGGCGATGGCTTCGGGGTCGGTGCCATCGATGGTGACGGCCGGGATCCCATAGCCGATCGCTTTGTCGGCAAAGACGCGGACGGCCGATTGTTCCGCCAGCGGCGTCGAGAGCGCGGTCTGGTTGTTCTGGACGCAGAACACCGCCGGCAGCTTCCGCGCGGCGCAGGCGTTCACGGCCTCGTGCCACTCGCCGAGGGATGTCGTGCCTTCGCCGACGAAGGAGATGGCGATTCGGGAGTCGGGGGTCGGGAGTCGGGGGTCGGAGAGTGCAGCGGCGTTGCCGTTCTCCGACTCCCGAAGCGCGAACGCCATCGCTATCCCGGCAATCGTCAACCCAGGTGAGCCGAGAGGTGCCATCGCAGGGAGGACACCGTGATCCCAATCGCCGACGTGCAGGTCCTTGCCGTTCATCGGCGGACCGGCCTTGCCCATCTGCGCGCTCAGCACCATGCGTACGGTCGAGCGGTCGTTGTTCATCGCCAGAATCACGCCGAGGTCGCGGATCATCGGGGAGACCACATCGCCGTTCCAGCCATCGTCGGAGGCAAACGATTCACCGTGACGAAGCCGGATCGCTGCCGCGTAGATGGCTTCCTGCCCCAGCGATCGGAAGCCTTTTCCCTGGAACTGAGTCGTTCCGTAGCGAACCTCGCCACCCGTAAAGAACTGTTTGAGGCGGTTGTCGGTAGCGCGGGTGAGGATCATGCCGCGCAGGATCTCGAGCTTCTCGGCCGCGGTCAGCGATGCGGCGATGGCCTCGCGGCGGAGGAATCCGTCGCACGCTTCGACCACCTCGGCGACGGCGAGGTGAAGTCGCTCGCTGACGCTGACGCCCGGGGTTGTCTCCGGAACGCTCCCATGCAGTTTCTGCGCGGCGCTGGCATCAGGCGCCAGGAAGTCGGAGAGGGTCTGGAGCAGGATGCGCCGCAGCGGCTCGCGCAGCGCTTCGATCGCCGCGGGATCGCGTTCGTCGATCGGGCCCCCGCCAGTGGCCATGTCGAGCGCGGTCACGGCCGGCCGCAGCGCGAGCGGATGCCGCTCGGCGACGAATGACGCGAACCGCGCCAGCAACCCGGCTCGTCGCGCCGCTGTTTCGGCGGTAGCTGTCATGTGGCGATGCTAACGCAAGTGTCTTGAATCGTTGTCGGTTGTCGGTTGTCAGTTGCGGTTATCGGGGGTCGGGAGTCGGGAATCGGAGGGGCCTGTCATTCTGAGCGACGCGAAGAATCCCCAACCCGGAGCCCGCAGCCGGTACGCTGACGCGTTCCTGCCGAGGGCGGGCGGTTGTGCGCTGCCGGAACGTTCCGCGCCTGATCACCGCCGGGGGATGTGACGTGTCATACCAGCCGCCAATCGGCTGCGTCGGACGTGCAGCGGAAGGGGTCACGCGCGAGAACGTTCATGCAGCGCGCAACCACCCGCCCTCGGACGGATCGCGTCATCGCTCGTGACGCGGATTCCGAGCCGGGGATTCTTCGCGTCGCTCAGAATGACAGGGCTACCTTACCCGACAACCGACAACCGACAACCGAGCAACCTCGCAACCTCGCAACCCCCCTACCTCCTCCTCCAGAAAATCACCCCACTCTCCTCGTAGTCCGGAGTGAAGTGCTCCTGCAGGTAGGCGTACACCAGCGGTGCGCGGCGGCGGTTGGGAACGTTATCGACTGCGGTGGTGTCGGGGTCCCCGGGCATGAGGGCGAAACGAATGTGCGGGTTCTGCTCGATGCGGCCGATGACTTCGCGCTGGCGTTCCTCGGTTTCGTAGAAGGCCACCTCGACCTGGCGAATCGGGCAGTCCCGGTCGAGGAGGAAATAAAGGTTGCCGTGATTGGTGAAGTCGAACCATGTCTCAGCGGGTTTCAGGTGTGAGGCTACGTAGCGCTGGACGATGTCGATGAGGGCGGCGTCGCTCGCTCTGATCAGCGCTCCGCGAGCCCTCGGAAGCGCCAACTCCTGCCAACCGCTCTCGGTTGGGCCGTGCGTGCGCCGGAGCGAGCCGGTGATGGCGATGTGCGCCGTCGGCTGGGCGATCATCAACGCCAGGACGATCATCGCGGGCGCCGCGGCACGCGCCTGCGGAAGTCGGCTGCGGAAGAGATGGAAGATGCCGATGGAGATCAACGGGGCGGCCACGAACTGCCAGAGCAGGTGATGGCGCTCGGCATAGGAGATGGCGGTGAGGACGCCGTAGACGGCCACGATGAGGAACGCTTCGCGCCGCGCGCGCCGGCGCGGCTTCAGCGTCGCCGTCGAGGTGAGCGCCGCCACGACGAGCAGCATCATCACCGGCCAGAAGATGTACGGGAACGCCGATTTGTCGAGCACCGCGCCGAGGACTTCGGGGATGTTGCTGACCCTCTGCATTGCCTCCGGAGCATCGAACGGGCCCAGCGTGTAGATCGGCCCGAGTGGGGCGATCTCGAAGAGCGTCGTGCGCACGAAATCGGCGGCGATGCCATAGAGCGCCATTGCCGTGAAGGCGATGATCGCGGCGAAGCCGCCGCCGGCCAGGGCAAACGTGAAGGCGCGCTTGCGATCGTCGCGAAAGCGCAACGCGGCCACGAAAAGCGTCAGCAGCACGTACGCGCCGTGATCGAGGCTCGTCAGGACGCAGACGACCACGCCCGCACCGGCGATGGCCAGCCAGCGAGGGTCACGGCGGCGGATGGCGTACGCCATGACTGCCAGTGTGGCGATGGCCGGCAGGACTCGGATCGGGCCGCCAGCCGTGCCGAAGAGCATGGCCAGGAACGTCGATGCGAGGCCGACCTCGGGCGATCCCGTGGCGGCGGCTACGAGCGCGTAGTGGGCGATGATGATCGTCCCGGAGATCACGCCCCGGATCTTCAGCGCCCTTCCAAGCGTCACCGGCCCGGTGCGGAAAGCGGCGAAGTCGAACAGAGCGTCCTGCACCAAACCGTGCGGTGGGATGATGTCGCGATAAGGCTTCTCACCGCGCAGCATCTCCGCGGCGGGAACCATGTGCTGCTGGTCTTCGAACAGGTCCGCGCGCGGCAGCCCCTCGGCGGAGATCTGACTGGCGGCGCTGAGATAGGCGTACGCGGCGAGGGGATAGACGACGTAGCGGAGCGCACCGCGGATTCGCGCGCGGATTGCAGGCGTGTCGCGCACCAGCGCGCGTAGAAGCACGGGTGTGACGATCGCGAAGACGAGAGGCCACCACGGCGAATGCCGTATGTCGTAGCGGTTGAAACTCGATTGCAGCGCCAGGCCGAGCGGAGCAAGCGCGAAGCACATTGCCGGCGGAAGCCCTGTATTGCCTCGAAACGTGGCGGTGCCGATGCGAACGGCGAATACGGTTCCCGCAGCCAATAGCAGGACTTGATCGACCGAGCGCGGCAGGAGATCGAGCAGCGCGAGATTGACCATCGCCAGAACCGGCAACAGGATCAGGTCGTGCCGCGTGAAGTGCGCGTCGACCTTTCGCAGCGCCAGCACCACAGCGAGAACGAGCGCCGGCGCGATCAGCACCCAGGCCAGGCTGCGCGTGATGACCACGAACCAGAGGACGCCCACTGCCGCCGATGCGAAGGCGTTGCGTGCCCATGCGCGCGTGTCGTCGCGCCCGAGGATCGTCAGCAACGGGCGAAGAGCGAACGTCCACAGCAGCGGGATCAGGATCACGCCGAGCATGAACCTCATCGGCGCGCGAGCGTCGAAGCCCAGCGCCTTCGCGTAGCCCTGCAACTGGCCGGGCGCCGGCGGCCCGAGCCAGAGCGGCAGAAGAGAGATGGCGATGGCGAAGCCCCAGATGGCCGCGGAGAGCCGAAGGACCAGGTCGCGGCGTCCGGTCATTGCGCGTGTCCGGCCAGCCAGCCGATGATCAACTCCTCGGCCCAGTACTCGCAGCGCCACGGCAGCGCACCGGCGATGAAGCCGGTGTGCCCCCCCGTCGGTGTGATGCGAAAGTCGATGGCGCCCGACGCGCGCGCTCTGGCCCGCTCCAACGCCTCGGGCGGCAGGAATGGGTCGTCGGCGGCGCTGAGGCAGAGCGTCGGCGTGGTGATCGCGCCGAGGAAGCGGATCGAGCTCGATCGATCGTAGTAGTCGTCCGCGTCGCGAAAGCCGTGGATCGGCGCGGTCGCGGAGTCGTCCAGCTCGTGAAAGGTCTTCGCGCGCATCACCGCATCGAGATCGACGCGGTCGTGCATCTCCGGAAAATGTGCCACGAGCCAGTCGATCTTCTGTTTCAACGTCGCCAGAAAGCGGTTGACGTAAAGGCGGGGGATGAGACCTGTCTCGAGGTAGCGCGCGCCTGCGGCGAGGTCATAGGGAACGGAAAACGTTGCCGCCGCGGCGATGTCGGTCTGGCCGGGGTGCTCCCCCAGCCACTTGAGCAGAACGTTGCCGCCGAGCGACGCGCCCACCCCGAGGAGTTGCACCTGAGGCTCACGCGCACGCAGCGTACGGACTACGAAATCGAGATCGCCTGTCTCCCCGGAGTGATAGAAGCGAGGCCGCCGGTTCGGCAGCGAAAGACTGAGGTGCCGCAGGTCGCGCGCGCAGGAGCGAAAGTTGATCGCCGTTGCCGCGAAGCCGTGCCGCGCGATCACCGAGAGCAAGCCCTGCATGTAGACCGAGTTGCTGCTTCCTTCCAGTCCGTGCAGCAGAACGAAGCGGAAGCGGCCGTCGCGCACGGGCGCGTCGAGGTGATCGATTACCAGCTCGTCGTCATCGGGCGTCGTCAGCGTCTCGCGGCGGCGTCTCACCAGCAGCCGCGGGCGCACCAGACGACCCCAGACGGTCTGGGCATGTGGTCCGCGCAGGAACCAGGCGGGCGTGAAGGTGGAGACGGTCAACAGGGGAAGGATACCAACGACAGCGTGTCGTCACTCGAGCCGCGAAAAAATCAGCGTGGCGTTCGTGCCGCCGAAACCGAAGGAGTTCGACATCACGTGCGTCACCTTCTGCGCCCGCGCCTTGTTCGGCACGTAATCGAGATCGCAGGAGGGGTCGGGCGTCTCGTAGTTGGTCGTCGGCGGAATGATGTTTGTCCTGATCGTCATTGCCGAGATGGCGGCCTCAAGTCCGCCGGCGGCGCCGAGGAGATGGCCGGTCATCGACTTCGTCGAGCTCACGGCGACCTTGTAGGCGTACTCGCCGAACACGCCTTTGATGGCCACGGTCTCGGTCTTGTCGCCCACCGCGGTCGATGTGCCGTGGGCGTTGATGTAGTCGATGTCGGCCGGATGCAAGTCAGCGTCGCGAAGGGCGTTGCGCATTACCCGGATCATGCCGCTGCCATCCTCGGCGGGGGAGGTGATGTGGTGGGCGTCGCTGGACATTCCGTATCCGGTCAGCTCGCAGTAGATCGTCGCGCCGCGTTTCCTGGCGTGCTCGATCTCTTCGAGGATCAGAATGCCCGCCCCTTCGCCCATCACGAAGCCGTCGCGGTTCAGGTCCCACGGCCTGGAAGCGTGTTGGGGGTCGTCATTGCGCGTGGAGAGCGCCCGCATGGCGGCGAAGCCTGCCAGCGCCAGCGGCGTGATGACCGCCTCGGTGCCGCCCGCGAACATGATGTCGGCGTCGTCGCGCTGGATTACCTTGAAGGCGTCGCCGATGGCGTGGGCACCCGTCGCACAGGCCGTGGCCGGCGCGGAGTTTGGTCCCTTGCAGCCGTAGCGGATCGAGATCTGGCCGGCGGCGAGGTTGACGATGAGGCCTGGGATGAAGAATGGCGAAACCCGGCTGGGGCCGCGTTCCAGCAACTTGGTGTGCATCTCCTCGATCAGCGGCAGGCCGCCGATCCCGGAGCCGACGATCACGCCGAAGCGCTCGCCGTCGCAACTGGCGCAATCGAGGTTCGCGTCATGGACAGCCATGTCCGCAGCGGCGATGGCGTAGTGAATGAAGGAGTCGGACTTCTTGACCTCCTTCTTCTCGACCCAATTCTCAGGGTTGAAGCCGCGCACCTCTCCGGCGATCTGGCAGGAGAACGCGCTGGCGTCGAACTTCGAGATGCGGTCGATGCCGGAGCGGCCTTCGATGAGCCCCTGCCACGTCGGTTCATTGCCGATGCCGAGAGGGGAGATCATCCCGATTCCGGTGACGACGACGCGGCGCTTGGTCATAGAGGTTCTTGAGTTAGTGGCGCAGCCCAGGCGGGGGCGAGTGCACTCATCCCGCGGACGGCACGAGCCCGCCGGGCCCGTGCCGGATGGGATCTCTTACGAAGTCTTGGCGTGTTTGTCGATGTATTCGACGGCGTCTTTGACCTTCTTGATCTTCTCGGCTTCATCGTCGGAGATCTCCACGCCGAACTCCTCTTCGAAAGCCATGATCAGCTCGACGGTGTCGAGCGAGTCCGCTCCGAGGTCTTCGACGAACGACGCATCGGGATTCACCTCGTCGGCATCGACACCGAGCTGCTCGACGATGATTGATTTCACACGATCCTCAACGGACATCGGTTTCTCCTCCTCATTTCCGCCTGAGTGGGGGGGAATGTAGGGCGTTTTTTAGCACAAAAACAAACGAATGCAGAATGCGAATCGTCAATCGCGAGTTCACACTGCAAGCAATGGTGCGAAAACTTTTCCTGCTGCTGGTGATCGTGGCCATGGTGTGGTTCGCCGCACGGGCGCTCGTGCACCGCGGTGAGGTGAAGGCGACGGTGGTGTTCGATCGCGCCGAGGAGTTGCGCAAGGGCGACCCCGTCGTCGCCGACGGCGCACCGATCGGCGTGGTGACGAAAATCACGCACCTGGACGGTAACGACGCGGTCTCCATTCGCATCGATCGCCAGCACCGCCGCGATGTCGTCAGCGACTCGCTGTTCGCGATCGACCGGCACAGCATCGTGGTCACGAATACCTTCGCGGTCGGTTCGCCGATCACCGACGGCGACGTGCTACGCGCCCGAAAGGACGGCGTCAGCTCCTGGCTGGCCAGACATGCCACCGCGGTTCAGCCGCTGATCGCCAGGGTGAAGCGCGCCGCGGACGATGAGATCGACAAGCTGGATGAGAAGCACATCGACCAGGAATTGGCGGCGTTGAAATCGAGAGTACCGGATTGGAAAGCCGAGGGCTCCGATGCCCTCGATCACCGCCTCGGCGCGATCAAGGCGCGCGTCGCGAAGATCGAGGACGATCTGCGCCGCTCGAATCGTGCCGAGGAAGCACGCAAACTGAAGGAGAAATTCGACAAATGGCTCGACGAAGTGCAGCGCTGAACGAGCGCAAGGTCTTCACCTACGAACAGGCAGCCAGGCTCCTGCCTGAGGCGCAACGCATCACCGCCGATGCCGTGGCCGAGGTGGAGTCACTGCCGGAGAACGAATCGGCGGCTGCTGATTCGGAACGAATCATTACCGACTGGGCAGGAGCGATCATCGAGCTCGGCATCGAAGTCAAAGGCCTCTGGCTCATCGACTTCGACAACGGCAGCGGCTATTACTGCTGGCAGCATCCCGAGCCCTCGCTCCAGTACTTTCACGGGTACGAAGAGGGGTTCGGGGGAAGGGTGAGGTTACAGTAGTTTGGTTGCTGGGTTACTAGGTTGCCGGGTCTCGAAGTCTCGGGGTTTCGCGGTCTCGGGGTGTTTCGACGATTGACCTGCGCGACCGCCACGCGACCGCGAGACCCCGAGACCACGAGACCAAGCAACTCAGCAACTCAGCAACCCGACATCCACCAACCATGCTCAAGGCTATCTCCTTCGACCTCTGGGAAACCCTCTTGACCGACACGCCGGAGTTGTCGCGGCAGCAGGAGAGATTGCGGCTGGAGCGGATGGAACGGGTGCTCGCGGAGCGAGGGTTTGGCGAGACCGCGGAGCGGATCGAGATGGCCTACCGCAAGCTCTGGCGTCGTTGCCACGAGCTGTACTGGTCGCGCGATGAGGACATCGCTTGCCGCGTGCAGATCGAGCACTTTCTCGAAGAGCTCAATCTGGATGTGGGCACGTTCGATGAGGCGTCGCTGGCCGCGCTCGAAGAGGTCTATGCAGGCGCGGCCATCGAGGTGCTTCCATCCGTCGTTCCCGGCGCGCACGAAGTCGTCGCCGGACTGCGCGAGCGCGGTTACCGCATCGGTTTGATCAGCAATACCGGCCGCACGCCCGGCTATGCGCTGCGCGAGATCCTCGATCGGGTCGGCCTGGCATCGTCGATCGATGCCATGGTCTATTCGAACGAGCATGGCGCCTGTAAACCACGTGCTTCGATCTTTGCCACTCTCCGCGAAGCCCTGGGCGTGACGTACGAGGAGATGATGTTCGTGGGAGACAACCTCTACGTCGACGTCCACGGCGCGCAGCGCCTCGGCATCACCGGCGTGCATTTCGACCCTCCCTCGCGGGGCACCGCCATCGCGCCGCACGTCGAGCACGGGCTGGAGATCGTGCCGGATGCGACGATCCGCGACCTGCGCGAGTTGATGCAGATCGTCGAGCGACGGAGCGCTGGCTGCCTGCCCTGAGCGAAGCCGAAGGGTCCCGCCGGCTGGCTCGGCTGGCTGGCTCGGCGGCGTCCCGCGCCGCCGCTCCGTGACCTGCTACGCTGTCCTCAATGCGTGACCGCGCCGCTGACGATTGGGAAACCCTCGGTCAGCGCGAGCCGTTCTTCGCCGTCCTCACCGATGAGCGCTTCCTTCGCGAGCGGATGTCGGACGACGCCCGCGAGGCCTTCTTTGCCAGTGGGGATGCGGACGTCGCGCACATCTTCACGCTCATTGATCGTCCCGACTTCACGCCGAGGTCCGCTCTCGATTTCGGCTGCGGCGTAGGACGTCTCACGCGCGCGCTGACCAAACGCGTCGAGCGCGTCACCGGCGTCGACGTCGCCCCGAGCATGCTTCGCATCGCTGGCGAGAACGTCCCGAACGCGTCGTTTTCACTCACGATCCCTGACCAGCGCTTCGATCTGATCCTCTCGCTCATCGTTTTCCAGCACATCCCGGTCCGCCGCGGGGAAGCCCTGCTCGATGAGCTTCTCGGACGTCTCGAAAGCGGTGGCGTGGCCGCGCTGCACCTCACCTTCCGCCGCCCCGGTTCGTCGCTGCGACGAGTGGCACGCGCCGTCCGCGCGCGCGTACCGCTCGTTCACCGCATCGCGCAGCGTCTGCGTGGCGAGCGGCCGATGCCGTACATGCAGATGAACGAGTACGACCCCGCGCGCGTCCTCGCCATCATGCGACGCCACGGCTGCGGTGAGCCGCGCATCGTGCCGACAAATCACGGAGGAATCGAGGGGGCGATTGTGATCGTGCAGAAGGAAACGTAGGCCTAGAAAAGCTTCAAAAACACCACATCCGCCACGAAGCCCGACTGCGCGTTGCGTCCGACCGTCTTGCCGATGTCGAGGCGGAGGAGTGTCCCGTACGGGCCGACCGTCTGCCCGGCGATGCCGAGGCCCTGGAACGGTTTGTGGTTGTAGCCGGCCAGCTTGTTGTCGATGAGGCCCTGGTCGTAGAACGCTTCCAGCCGGAACTGATCGGAGAAGACGAAGCCGTATGAGAGATGCCCGAGGATGGCCCGGTCGGCGAGCACTGATCCCGACTTGATGCCGTGGATTCGCTGCGCGCCGAAGAATCCGAAACCGTACTCCGAGAAGCGGTCCAGCCGCGTTCCGTCCATGTAATCGATCTCCGCGCCGATGCGCTGGAACTTCGGCAGGTAAAAGCTCTTCGCCAGCGAGCCGCCGAAATCGTTGTACGTCTTATCCTTCGGATCGAATTCCGCCGGATTGCCCCACGGCTTCCACGTCGTCCGCATTTCGTGGCTGAACCACCCCGTGACCGTCGCTCCCCAGCGCGCGTATTGCCCTTCAACCGTCGGCGAGATGACAAACGTGTCGGAGGGGATGACGAACGACGATGCCGTGTTGTCGCTCCGCTGGTAGGAGTCATGCTCGATGCCGAGGGAGAAATCGATCTTGCCGAACTGCAGGAAGGGATGGCCAACGCGGACCGAGAGCCGCGTCGGCAGCGACTTGACCTCCTCGCCGAGCTGCTCCTGTCCGTTGCGGTAGAACGACTGCGTCGTTGGGATAGCGATGCCGAAGAAGTCTGCGCCGATGTTCGTGTGCGTGTTCGCCACGTTCGGGTTCGTCGCGTTCGCCGCGAGGACGACCCCCGCGAAGAAGACATTCGTCTGGATGCCGCGGTTGGCGAGATCGAAGTTGAAGTAGTCGATGCCGCCGAGGGGGACCACCGGATACTGCAGGCCGGCGTCGTGATGAATCCCGCCGAGGAGAAACGTTCGCGCCGTGTGGAACTTTTCCTGGACGACGCGCTCGCCGGTGGGGGTGCGATCGAGGTACCTCATGCCGTCCTTGGTGTCGCGCACCATCCGCGCATCGGATTTCTCCGCCTCGGCGAGATGCGTTTCGTAGTCGGCGGGATCGATGCGGAAGTCGGTGAAGTCCGTCTCCCGCAGCACGACCGTGCCGCGTCCGGCGGCCGAGATTACCTGTTGCGCGTTGACCGTCTGGGGCAGCCAGACGATTTCGCGCGGATCGCTCTTCGCCGCCTCGGCAGACGTGAGCGGCGCGTGTGTGGCGCGGGTGAACGGCTGGAAGTCGACGCGCTCCTCGTTCGAAAGGACTTCGCCGGTGAGGTGGAGCTGCACCATCGACAGGCGGATGCGTGCCCATGTGCGGGTGTCGATCCAGACGGTGCCGCGGTAAAGCGGCAGGGTCGCCGCGGCGTTCGGCGGTGGCTCGAAGCGGACCTCGTACGTGTGATAGCCGAGGAGGTCCGTCTCGCGGACCAGCTCGTAGCGGTACTCATTCGTCAGATGGATATCGAGTGGGAGTTGGGAGACCTTCTCTGGCTGAATCAGCGGCAGCTCCGGGATGCGGCCGTACTTCCACTTCACACCGTTGATGTAGAAGTCCTGCCAGACCCAGTCGGCGCGGCCTTTGGGATCGGAGAAGTAGTCGCCGGCGATCGTGGCCTCGATCGCCTCGCCGCCCGTCATGGTGAAGCGAAGCTTCGTGGCGTCGCGGGCAACGTACCGCGGCTGGATCGATTCCTGATACGACTTGTACGCCTGATGGTTGCGGATGATCTCCTCGACCGTGATGCCGCGGTGGGTGTTGATGTCGAGCGTCTCTTTGGTCACGTTCGCGCGCGGCGCTTCGTTGTGCTCGACCGTGAAGACGAAGGGCCGCGTCACCGGCGGCATGCCGATCAGGAAGCGTCCGCCTTTCGTGCCGACGTCGGTCACTTCCTTCTCGCCGGACGCGTCGTAGCGCCGCGGACCCTTGTAATAGTCACCGGCAAGCGAGGCGATCGTCGATGCCGAGGCGTCGCCGCGGGGGACGATGACCGTCCGGAGGTCTTCGCCGCGGACAAAGGCCATGACCGGCTCGTCGACCTTGTTGCCCTTCGCGTCGAGCATATCGATACGCGCGGTCGCGTCATACGCGTACTCACCGATGAGGGCGCGGTCGAAGCTCGCCAGCGCTGCCAACGAGTCCGCTGTTGCCGGCGCGTCTACGTACGCGCGCGTCGCGCCGTCAGCGAGCGTGCGGGCGAGGTCGAAAAATACGTTCGGCGATTGCGGCGGAACGATGGCCCAGATCTTCTTCGCTGGATCTTTTTCCGCGACCCATGCCGCGGTCGACTTCACGTTCGGCGCGTCCGTGAGCAGGATGTCGATATACGACTGGGCGCCGGTCTCGTAGAGCTTCGCCAGCGAGTCCGGCGTCGAAGGCGGCAGGACGATGCGTGAAGCCACGTTCTGCCCTTGCGCCGTAACGGCAAGGCGCTTGATCGCATAGCCGCCGACAGTGGCATCGACGTTGTCGACCGCGATGCCGAGCGCTTCGAAGGGACCGTGCTGACGCGCCCAGTCGATGATCGCCTGCGTATGCGCCTCGACCTCGGCCATCGGATCCCTCTCGCGGTCGACGGCGTAGCTGACGACGATGGTCATCTTCGCGCGCACCGGAGGCGGCATGGAGTCGAGTGGTGTTCCGGCCGTCGCGAAGTCGTCCTGCTTCAGGCGGATGAGGAGCGGAACCGGCGTCGCCGGCGCAACCTGGAGGTCCGAAACGGCACCGGCGCAGAGCGCGCATTCTTTCGGTGGTTCAGCGGCGGCGAGCGAGAGGACGGAAACTTGCAGAGCGAGAAGAAGAGCGATCCGTTTCATTGACGTTTTTCCAACGCCTGCTCCGGAGATGAAATTGCCCGACCGAAAGACAAAAGGGGTCATGTTCTTCAATCCGTCATCGGGTGGGAGGATATCCGCGTCGGAGCTGACGTCGCTCGAAGAGGCGGCCAGGGAGGCGGGGCTGGAGGTCATTCGGGTGACCCGCGAGCTCGATTGCGGATCGCTGATCCGCGATCGGATGCGCGAAGGGACGTGCCTCTTCGTTGCCGCCGGCGGCGACGGCACGATCAACGCCGTCATCCAGCCGCTGGTGCACAGCGATGCAATCCTCGGTGTGATCCCCCTCGGCACGTACAACCATTTCGCGAGGGATCTCGACATCCCGCTGGCCTGGCGCGACGCGCTCGACGTCGTCGTCGGAGGTGCGACTAGGTCGATCGATGCCGCCGGCGTCAACGGCCGGTTCTTCGTCAACAACATTTCCATGGGCCTCTACCCCGAGCATGTGGCGCGGCGCGAGGAGAAGGGACGTGACTACCCGCGTTGGAAGGCGCGCCTCTACGCGGCTCTGGCCACGCTGAAGAAGTACCCGCACATCGCCGTGACGCTGGATAGCGAGCACCATCAGGAGGTCGTGCGCACCCACGTGTTGATGATCTCGAACAACTCCTACGACCTCTCACGCCTCGGTATCGAAGCGCCCCGCGCGGCGCTCCACGAAGGCCGCCTCTCGGTCTACTGGCTCCCCCACGTGCCGCGCCTTGCCCTCACTCGCTTCGTCGCCCACTACCTCGCCGGCCGCGTCCGCGACACTCCCGGCTTCCGCTCCTTCCGCACCTCGCGCGTGAAGGTGGACTCCTCCAAACACCACCTCCACCTCGGCGTCGACGGCGAGGTCGTGACCATGGAAACGCCCCTGGTGATTACGACGGCGCCGCAGAGCCTCTCAGTGAAGGTGCCGCGGTAACGCCGCCGGAGCGCTGGCGTCCTCGCCGGCTGGCTCGGCGGCGTCCCGCCGCCGCGTTGGCAACGATAGGAGACGGCGATCGACAGCACCGCACTCCGGGGCGATCTGCTTGGCGGTATCCGTCGTCACAGCGGTCCTAACCCGCATTTCTCACGCTGCTGACGAAAAAGCCGCCGCACCGTGCTATTAAGTTGAGTGTCAGCAACAACTTGATGGCAAGGGAGGCGGCGGCGTGGAACAGACAGAGTGTAGCGTTGAACAAC
>Ga0307470_10000240_pt1 | contig 35634 bp, 34 predicted proteins | sample atmos_gasesAM3C__FD_204565 | JGI IMG/M metagenome (GOLD analysis project Ga0307470, IMG submission 204565) | Hardwood forest soil microbial communities from Morgan-Monroe State Forest, Indiana, United States - atmos_gasesAM3C_05 | ecosystem: Environmental > Terrestrial > Soil > Temperate forest... | reverse complement strand
CCACCGAGCCAGCCCCCCGTGCCCCCCCCACATGCATCACCGTCGCCCCTACCAACACCCCCAGCAGCCCCACCACCCACACCCGCCAGGCCGCCATCCCGGCCACCAGCCAGCCCAGCCCAGCCAGCACCAGCACCAACACCCCCCACGGCCACACCGCCGGCCCGGGCACCCACCACAGCCGCCCCGACACCATCACCGGCACGTCCCCGTACCGCAGCCCCACCGTCCACTCCGCCACCAGCTCCCGCGCCCCCGGCTCGGCCGCCACCCCCGGCGGCAGGGTCGCCGACATCCAGTGCGTCCGGTGGTCATGCCAGCGGTACGCAGGCCCCCCGGCCACCCGCACCCACCGCGGCGCCGCCCGCGCGTCCACCCCGGCCGGCAGCGCCGTACGGCCGTCACTCGTCCGGTTCAGGTACGCCGCCGGGCTCAGCGTGTTCTCCTCCACCCCGGACGGCGCGATCCGCAGGTATGGCTCGCCGTCGTACCCCAGCACCGTCACCGGCCGACCCGACGAGCTCACCACCTCGACCGTCCCGGCGTCCGGCAGCCGCACGCTCACCCCCGCCATCGCCGGCCGAACCGACACCACCTCGGAGAGCCAGTTCGTCGCCGCCCCCCCGCCCCCACCGTGCGCCAGTGCCGGCGGAGCCCCCACCAGCATCGCCAGGACCGCCACCCCGGCCCCCGCCAGGACGACCGCGAGCCGACCTGGCACACTCCTCACTTCGTGGCCGCCGCGTTCACCGCGTCGACGACAGCGCGCGTCGAGCTCCAGTCGAGGTCGATGCCGCCGAGCCGCACCGTCGGCGTGCCCTGGAACGCCGGCAGCGCCTCCGCCGCCGCGTTCCACCGCGCTGGCCAGTCCGCATGCGCCCGCCCCAGCACGCACCGCGCGAACGCCTCCCGCGGCGCCCCCGCCCGCACGCCGTACTCAATCAGCTGCGCATCGGTCAGCCCGCTGGAATTCTCCGCCGGCTGGTTCGCGTACAGCAGCGAGTGCAGCCGGACGAACGGTAGGCCAAAGTCCGCCGCGCACGCCGCCGCGTTCGCCGCCCGAGTCGAGTACTGCGTGCCATCCGACCGGCTGTCCAGGAAGTTCAGCATGTGGAATCGCAGCCGAGCCTTGTGATCCACTGTCAGCCGCAGGATGTCGGCCCCCGACCGCGCCTCGAAGTACCCGCAGACCGGGCACATGAAGTCCTCGTAGATGTCCAGCGTGACCGGCGCGTCCGCGTACCCGACCACGATCCCGTCCGCCGTCGCCCGGCTCACCGGCCCGGCATAGGCCACCTCGGCGACATCCCGCACCGGCGCCGCCCGCCTGGCTTGCACCGCCATACCGATCCCGGTCGCCGCCACCACCACGGCCGCCGCGCCGGCCGTCACCACCCGCACCCGCCGCCGGGCATCCCGCCGCTGCCGGGCCAGCACCGCCGCAGCCTTCTCCCGTGCCGCCTTGGTACGGCGGGCGGCCGGGTCGGGCCGGGTGACGACCACGCTGGAGCGCACCAGGTCATCCACGGCGTACCGGCTCCGAGGCCACCGGACCAGAAACCCGGCCGCCACCAGCAACGCCGAGTCGCGGACGATCTCCAGCAGGTACGTCGTCCGCCCGGCCGCGACCGCGCCCCCGCCGCCGAAGCAGCCGCAGTCGATCGACAGCCCGCGCGCCGCCGCCGAGATCACCCCGACCAGGAACACCACCAGCAGCGCCGCCGACACTGCCGCGGCCAGCCGGGTCGCGAGCCCGGCCACCAGCAGCAGCCCGACCGCCACCTCGAACACCGGCAGCCCGTACGCCACCGCGTGCGCCAGCCAGTCCGGCAACAGTTGGTACGCCTTCACGGCTACCACGAACTGCCCCGGATCGGCCAGCTTGCTGAGCCCGGCGTACAACAGGACGCCGGCCAGCAGCAGCCGGGCGGCCAGGCCGAGCCAGGGCTGCAGAGTGGACCAGGGTTGCAGAATGGACCAGCGCGGTCGCACGGCGTCAGCCCTTCGCTCGTCAGCCCGCCGCGATCAGCGGGAGGTCATGGGCTATGTCGTCCGGGCTGGATCCCTGCAGGTAGAACACCCGGCACAGGTCGTCCGGCCCGTACAGCAGGAGCTGCGCCGAGTGCGTCTGCCCGCCGTCCTGCGCCAGCGGTACGCCGGCTGCCCGCTGGGCCAGGTCGATCTCCGCCTGGGGGCCGGTCAGCCCGACGAACGTGGTGGTCAGGTCCGGGTCGAAGTTCGCCAGCCAGGCGGCCAGCGTCTTCGGGTCGTCCCGCGTGGGGTCAGTGGTGACGAAGACGACCTGGACCTGGTCGCGCAGGCCGGGCGGCAGCGCGCGCAGGGCGGTCGCCACGTCCGCCATCGTGGTCGGACAGACGTCCGGGCAGTGGGTGTAGCCGAAGAAGAGGAACGTCGGCCGGCCCCTGGTCCGCGCGGCGAAGTCGTACCGCCGGCCGGTCTGGTCGGTCAGGGTGAAGCTGGGCCGCGGGTGCGGCACTGGGAACGTCGCACCCCGAAACTGCCCGGCCGGCGAGCTCGACACCGTCACGGGCGGTCCGCCGGCGTTGCTGGTGGTCGTGCAGCCGGCCAGGCCGGCGGCCAGCACCACTGCCAGCACTGCCAGCCCGGCCCGTCCAGCGGCGACGTTCGGTCTCATGGTCATCCTCCGGTCGGTGCGGGCGCGGCGATGGCGATCACCGGCGCGTCGACGAGCAACTGGCCGGCTCGCTGGAAGTACAGCAGCAGGCTCACCCGCTGCCCCGGCCGGATCGGACCGGTCAGGCTCGTCAGCATTAGATGGCCCCCACCGGGCGCCAGCGCGATCGTCGCGCCAGCCGGTACGACGAGCGGGCCGGCGGCCTGGTGCCCGCCGGCACCGCCCGCGCCGGCACTGGTCGAGGCGGGCACGGTCGAGGCGGGTATGCCGTACACCGCGGCGGACCGGGCCGCCCCGGTGGTGACGGACAGCAGCGTGTCCGGCTGGCGGCCGGAGTTGACGATCGTGAGGTAGGCCACGACGACGTCCGGGCTGGCCGGCTCCCGCACGTAGGCGCCGGTCACCGTGATGTCGCCGGCCGACACGCCGGGGGGCCGGGTCGCGCCGGGCTGGGTGGCGGCAAGCTGGGCGCCCGCCGCCGTACCCGGCCCGACCACGCCCCGGACCAGCCCGGCAGCGCCGAGAGCCAGCGCCACCGCGGCCGCCACGTACGCCGGTCGCACCCTCACCTACCCGCTCACCTGCTCGGCTCCCGCTCGGGGCTCGCGACGGAGGCCGGCGCGGACCGGCGGCTGGCCAGCGCCACGCCGAGCCCGGCCAGCCCGGCCAGCAGGCCCAGGACACCCAGCACCAGGGCGGTCCTCGCCGTTCCGCTGCTGGCCGCGGGCGCGGCCGCCGCGGGAGCCGCCGCAGCCGGGGCGGCGTTCCCGCTGCCACCGCTGGCCGGGACCAGCGTCAGGGTGGGCGCCGGATGGGCCGGCTCGGTGCCACCGACGGGCTCCTCGATCCAGGCGACCTGCTTGCCGTCGCTGTAGGTCTGGATCGCCTTGAACACCATCGAGCTGGCCTGCGGCAGCGGCCCGGCGCTGACCGCGAACTCGTTGAACTCGCCCGGCCTGATCCCGGCACCGCCGGACGCCGTCCACTCGATCGTGCTGACCGCCTCGGTGACCTCGCCGTCGTCGGTCTTGATCGGGGTGGCCAGCTTAGTCTTGGTGACGCTGTAGGCCCAGCCGGGCACCGGCCGGACCGACGCGAACGCCAGCGGCTGGTCAGCCGGGAACCGCACCGTGAGCTTGACGGTCGAGGCCGTGTCGCTCTCCGTCGGCACTCGGAAGGTGATCACGCCGAAGCCGCCCTGGACGGCGTTCGGCGAGCTGACGGTCACGTGCGCGGACGCGGGCAGGGCGGTCAGCCCGACCAGTACGGCGACCAGCCCGCCAACGGCGAGCAGGCGTCGGGTTCCATGCATTCTCTGACACTCCTCATGGGGAGAAACGGGGTAGGGGTTCTTCTGGTTCGGTCCGAGCCGGTCGGGTCACCGGACGGGGGCAACAGGCAAACGGGCAGGGGTCAGCGGACCTCCACGGTCGCCGTCGCGGCGTAGGCGTCGAACTCCGCCAGCCGGACGTTCATCTCAAGCTGCCAGTGCCCGGCAACCGGCAGCGACACGGCCGAGCCCACCCAGTGGCCCGGCCCCGCCTTGACCAGCGCCACCGGCAGCCGGTCGTACTGCGTGCCCGGCAGCCGCGCGAACGCCTCGAAGGACACCGCGTCCCTCGGCCGGCCGTCCGTGCCGAGCACGTAGACGTGCACCTCGTTGCGGCCCGCCGTGGCCGGGGTGACGGTGACCTGCACGCGGTCGCCGCTGGTCAGGGCCACGGTGGTGCTGGCCGGCCGGCTGTAGCTGGCCCGGGCCGGCGGTTCGGCCACCAGCACGGCGGTAAAGCCGAGCACGATCGCCGCGACGCACAGCTCGGCCACCACGGACTTGCGCAGCACCGCTAACGACGGCACCCGCGGGCCGGTGCCCGAGCCGTGGCCGGCGGCCACCCGCCGTACCCACTGCCGGCTGGCGTTGCCGAGCAGCACCAGCCCGGCCAGCAGGAGGATCTTGACCACCACGATCCGGCCGTACGGCGTGCCGAACAGCGCGGCCCAGCTCCCGATGTCCCGCCAGCTCCGGTAGGTGCCGGTCAGGATCAGCACGGCAACGCAGGCCATCGCCACCCGGGAGAACGCCGGCAACGCGCGGGCCAGCACGTCCCGGCGGCGCAGCAGGCAGGCCGCGATCACGACCAGCCCGCCGAGCCAGGCTGACATCGCGGCCAGGTGCACGGCATCGGCGAAGACCGCCACCGGCGTCTGCCCCCCCGACACCGCGTGTCCCGCGCCCGCGTACGTCGCGAGGATGCCGAGCCCGGCCAGCGCCGCGGCGTCCTCCAGCCAGGGCGGGCTGTCCGGCTCGGCCAGCAGCCGGACCAGCAGCACCGCCAGGACCGCCAGCAGCACCAGCCGGGCGGACAGCATCCGGCCGTACGTCGTGTGCAGGGTGGCCGACAGCAGGCCCGGGCTGAGCAGTCGGCCGAGCCCGGTGCCGGCGCCGTACGGGCCCTCCAGCAGCAGGCCGAGCCCGGTACTGCCGGCGACCGCGCCCCAGCCGGCCCAGACGAGCTGCCGCGGCCGGCGTTCGGCCCGGCCGTCCCGCCAGCAGACGGTCAGGAACACTGCCGCGCCGAGCAGGACCAGGCCGGCGAAGCCGACCCACCGGGTCACCGTGAAGACCCACTGGACCGCGGGGTCGGCCGCGCCCTTGCTGTCCGCGCCGGACGGCGTCAGCAGGGTGCCGCTGCCGACGGCGAAGGAGTACGCGCCGCCGACCGGGTGCGAGTCGGCCGAGACCACCCGCCAGCTCACGATGTACCCGCCGTCCGCTGACCGGGTCAGCGGTACGGCGACCGAGGTCGGGTCGCCGGCCGGGTGGCTCGGCGGGCCGGCGTCGACCCGCCGGCCGGCCGCGTCCAGCACCCGCAGGTACCCGGTGTCGATGGAGACCGGCTCGGAGAACCTCAGCGTCACCGCCGCTGGTGCCCGGGCCAGCCGCTGGCCGTCGGCCGGGTCCGCGCTGACCAGCTCGGCGTGCGCGAGGGCCGGTACGGCGCCGGCCACCCCGGCCACGCCGAGGCCGGCCAGCAGGCCGAGCAGCGCGAGGAACCGCCTCATGCGGCGGTCTCGTGCTGGCCGCCGCTGGCCGGGCGGGGCAGCCGGAAGCCCCGCGGCGGGCCGGTCGCCGCGGGCTGCCCGCCGTCGGCCCCGCCCGCTGGGTGGGCCGGCCGGATGCCGCCGCCCCGGCCGCCGCGGGACGGCCTCGGGTCCCGCCGGACCCAGGCCAGCGTGGCGACCAGGCCAAGCCCGCACCCGACCAGCAGGTGGGTCGAGAGCCGGCCGGGGTCGACGTACCCGTGGACCAGGTCGGGCAGCGACACGCCGACCAGCCCGGCCAGCAGCGCCGCGAGCAAGGGCACCAGCCCGGCCGCGTGCCGGGGCCGCACCGCCACCCAGCCGAGCGCGACGGCCAGCGCAGCGTTCCACGCGCCGGACTCGTGCGCGCCGTGCATCGTCTGCGCCATTGAGTCCTGGCCGAGCAGGGACGGCCAGGACAGCAGGAGCTGGCCGAGCGCGACCAGGCCCAGGCCGGCGCGGACCAGCAGCTCGCCGGGGCGCAGCCGGCGCCGCGGCGGGCCGGCGGCGGCCAGCACCGCAGCGGTCAGGTCGGGCACCGGCTCGGCCGGCCCGACCCGGACCAGCCGAGTGACCCGCCGCGCCGCAGCGGCCCAGCTCGCACAGTCCGGGCAGGCGGCCAGGTGTGCGTCCAGGCTGGCGTCCGGGAGGCCGGGGTCCTCCCCGTCCAGCCGGGCCGAGATGGCGTCGCGATACTGTTCGCAGCTCACGTGTAAGAAGTCGGGGCCCGACCCGGGATCAGTTCCCCGAATGCCGAAGAAGTTTCCGGAGGCGTGCGGTGGACGGCGATGCGGTCACCCGCGACGCGTTGGCCGCCCGCGACGGCGACCCGGCCGCGACCGCCCGGTTCGTCCGGGCCACCCAGGCCGACGTATGGCGGCTGGTGGCGCACCTCGCCGGCCGCGAGGTGGCCGACGACCTTACCCAGGAGACGTACCTGCGGGCGCTGCGGGCGCTGCCGCGCTTCGCCGGCCGGTCCGCGGCCCGGACCTGGCTGCTGGTGATCGCCCGGCGGGTCTGCGCTGACCACGTGCGGGCGGCGGCGCGGGACCGGCGGGCCGCGGGCGCTGGTATGGGGGGGGGCACGGGTGTGCTGCCCGATGTCGGCGAGGGCGTGGCGCTGCGGTCGGTGCTGGCCGCGCTCGCGCCGGAACGGCGGGAGGCCTTCGTGCTGACCCAGCTCGTGGGGCTGTCCTACGCCGAGGCGGCCGAGGTGTGCGGCTGCCCGGTCGGCACCATCCGGTCCCGGGTGGCCCGGGCCCGCGCGGACCTGGTCAGCTCCCTACGCCACGACGCCCGCTCCACCGGTCCCGCCGGTCCCGCCGGTCCCGCCGGTCCCGCCGGTCCCGACTGTGGTCACCTCTCGGCGTTGTGGTGACCTCACGTTGCCGCGAGACCCCAAGAGGTCACCACAACGCCGAGAGGTGACCACACGGGGAGCCGGACCAACGACAGGTCACCACAACGCCGAGAGGTGACCACACGGGGAGCCGGACCAACGACAGGTGACCACAACGCCGAGAGGTGACCACACGGGGAGCCGGACCAACGACAGGTGACCACAAGGCCGAGAGGTGACCACACGGGCGGGGGCGGCAACGAAAGGTCACCACAACGCGCCCAGGGGACCTACGAGCGGGCGCAGCCGGTGCAGGTGCCGAAGACCTCGACGGTGTGGTCGACGTCGGAGAAGCCCTGCTCGGCGGCCACCTGCTGGGTCCACCGTTCGACCGCCCGGCCCTCGATCTCCACGGTCAGCCCGCAGCCCCGGCAGACCAGATGATGATGGTGCCCGTCGCCGCACCGCCGGTACAGCGTCTCGCCCTCGGGAGTGTGCAGGACGTCGACCGTACCTGCGCTGGCCAGCCCCTGCAGGTGCCGGTACACCGTGGTCAGCCCCACCGGCTCGCCCCGCTGGCGGAGCTCGGCGTACACGTCCTGCGCGCTGCGGAACGTGCCGGACGCGCTCAGCACCGCCTGCACGGCCTCGCCCTGCCGCGTGGTCCTGGCCCGGGTCATCGCCACCTCCGTGCAGGTGACGGTATCGGACGACGCACCTGATGCCACCCACCGAGGGCGCTGGCGCCCGGCGGTAAGCTCGCCGCTTCGGTACTGACGCTTGGCGGGGGCGATGATCGACGCGGAATGGCTGCGCGGGCTCGGCGAGGAGGCCCTAGCGGCGCTGCTGCTACGGCGACCGGAGACGATCGTGCCGCCCCGGCCAGTGTCCCTCGGCGAGCTCGCCGAACGGCTCGTCCAACCCGCCTCGGTGATCAGCGCGCTGCGCCGGCTCGACCGGCCGACGCTGCAGGTGACCGAGGCGGTCGCGGCCCTCGGCGGCGAGCCGGAACGGGCCGCGCTCGACACGCTGCTCGGCACCGCCGACCCGCTCCGGTCGGCGGCCGTCGAGCGGTCGCTGGACACCCTCCGGCGGCACGGCCTGCTCCACGAGCGGGATGGCCGGCTGTGCCTCGTCGAGCCGGCCCGGCACGCCTGGCTCGGACCGCTTGGGCTCGGACCGCCCGCCGCGGACCTGCTCACCGACACCAAGGCCGACGACCTGCGGGTGCTCACCCGCAACCTGGGAACCACCTCGGCCAACCGCAAGGCCGACATGCTCGCCGCCGTGCTCGCCGTGCTGCGGGACGCCCCGCGCATCCGCCTGCTGGCCCGGGCCGCGCCGCCGGTCACCCAGGAGATCCTGCTACGGGTGGCCGAGACCGGCGAGCTGGTCGAGGATCACACCCACTTCTCGCTGCCGTACGGACGGCCGAGCACACCGCTGCACTGGGCGGCCGAGCGCGGGCTGCTGCTGCGGGCCGGCGAGTGGAGCGGGCAGTGGCAGATGCCCGCCGAGGTGGCGCTGGCCCTGCGCGGCGAGGGTTACACCGCGCCGTTCGAGCCGGAGCCGCCGCCGGTGCGCCGTACCCCCGTCGACACGGCCGCCATCGAGCGGGACTGCGCCGCTGCCGGCTCGGCCATGATGCGGCACGTCGCGGCGATCCTGGACGAGGCGGGACGGACGCCGGTGCCGCTGCTCAAGGCGGGTGGGGTCGGCGTGCGTGAGCTGCGCCGGCTCGGCAAGCGGCTCGGCTGCCCGACCGGGGAGGTCCGGATGGCCCTCGCGGTCGCGTCCCGGGCCGGGCTGCTCGGCCTGTCGGAGGGCGGCGCCGTCCCGTTGGAGGAGTACGACGAGTGGCTGCGGGCCGAGCCCGGGGAACGGCTGGCCGAGCTCATCCGGGCCTGGTGGAAGCTGCCGTACGCGCCGCTGGCCGCGGCGGAGGAGGCATGGGAGCCGGCGGATCTCGGGATCGGGGTGGAGGACCTGCGGTGCCGGCTGGTGGCCGAGGTGGCGGCCGAGCCGGGCAGCGCGCCCACCCAGCCGGCCGAGCTGGTCGCCCGGGTGCTGTGGCGGCAGCCGTACCTGTACCGGGGCCCGGACCCGACCGACGCCGGCACCGCCTGCCTGGCCGAGGCCGGGCTGCTCGGGGTGCTGGGCGCCGGCGCGGTGAGCCCGGCGGGCCGGGCCCTGCTGGCCGGTGGCGAGGGGCTGGCCGACGCGCTGGCGGGGACCGGCAGCCTGCAGGCGACGGTCCGGCTCCAGGCCGACCTGACCGCTCTCGTGGCGGGCACCCCGACCGCCGAGCTAGCCGACCTGCTCGACCTGGTGGCCGACCGGGAGACCGCGGGGGTGGCCTGGACCTGGCGGTTCGGCCCGGCCAGCGTGCGGCGGGCGTTCGACGCCGGGCAGGACGCGGACGGGCTGCTGGCCAGGCTCGACGCGGCGGCCGTCGGCAGCGTGCCGCAGCCGCTGGCGTACCTCATCCGCGACGTGGCCCGCCGGCACGGCGCCGTACGGGGCAGAGAGGTCGCCTGCGTGCTGCGCTGCGACGACGGAAGGCTGCTGGCCGAGATCGCGGCCGACCGCCGGCTGCTGCCGCTCGGCCTGCACGCGGTAGCGCCGACCGTGCTAACCGGGGTCCGGCCGCTGGCCGAGACGGTGGCCGCGCTGCGTGCCGCGGGGTACGCGCCGCTGGCCGAGCAGCCGGACGGCACCCCGATCGTGGAGTCGGCGGGCCGGCACCGGATCGCCGCCCCGCGACGCCGGACGAGACCCGCACCGAGGCGCACCGAGGCTGACCGGGCCAGCCCCGACGAGCTCGGCGCGCTGGCCCGCACGCTGCTCGACCAGCCGGACACCGTCCTCGCGGTCGCCGACTCCGGCGGCTCCACCACGCTGGCGGTCATCCGGACCTACGCCCGGCACCTCGTCGACGTTGAATGCCGCATCCTGGCGCACGCCGTCGAGCACGGCGGCCCGGTGACCATCGACTACGTCAACCAGAACGGCGCGCACAGCCGCCGGGTGGTCGAGGGCGCGACGCTGTCCGGGACAACCCTGTTCGCCTGGTGCCAGCTTCGCCAGGACGACCGGATGTTCAGCCTCGGCAGGATCCGCGCGGTCAGCGCGGGCGCGGCGTCCTGAGCCGTCCGTTGGCCGACATAGCTGTGCCCCGGCCTGTGCCGGGGTCGAGACCCAGCCGCTTGACCAGATCTGTTGGCGACTCGGCTAAGCCTGCGGCGAGCAACTGGCGATCAGCGCTGGCCAGGGGTGCGTCGACGGCCCGAGCCGCAGCGGCGAACGCGGCGTCAGAGAAGGTCAGACCGTGTGTGGCGGCCAGCATCGCGGTGGATCGGTGCCAGCCCAGGTCGGGTATGAGCGGCGGCCCCACAGATGACCACCAGCGTGTCGAGCTGATCGGCCACGTCCACCGCCGACCAGCGCAGCGACCGGGTCAGGATGTTGCCCAGCTCGTAGAAGGTCAGGTCGAGCAGATAGGCCCTGAGCCGGTGCCGCAGGTGGGCGGCAAGGATGGCCCGGGACTCAGCGACCTCGGTCTCGCCCTCTGCGTGGAACCACCTCAGCAGCACTGAGGTGTCGACGACGACGGTCATCTCCGTCCGTCGCGGCCAGCCCGGACCAGATCGGCCGAGTCGAACCGGCCAGCCCGGGCAAACCGCTCGCGGGACTGCTCGACCGCCGCGGACCTCGCCGCGGGATCCCGCCGATCAAGCTCGCGACGCGCGGCCAAGGCCAGCAGCGCGCTGCGGCTGGTAGACCGGCGGCGTGCCTCGACGTCGAGCCGTTCCAACAGATCGTCAGGGAGCGACACCATCACCTTGGACACACTGGCCCTTGACCATACCGGCCTTTGGGAATACTGGGAGTATGTCCACGGGGTGTTGCCCGGGGCCAAGGGAAAAACCGAGGGCCCCGCGACCTCGTGCTGATCGCGGGGCCCTCGTTTCCCAGGGGTCTAGCGTGTGGAGGTGGCGGGAATCGAACCCGCGTCCCCCGTCGCCTCAACAGGGCTTCTCCGGGCGCAGCCTGTGTGTCGCTCTGCTCGGCCCCAGCGCTTCCTCAGGCACATCGCTGACAGGCCCAGTCACTGTCTGCTGTCCCGGCCGGCTCCGTGACCGAGCCTACCGGTGAGCCCTCCTCGCTGACGCCAGGAACCGGGACGGAGGGCGCTCCCGGCCTGACGGACGTCCTAGCTAGCCTCAGGCGGCGAGCTGGAAGTCAGTGCGCTGATTGGCGGCACTTATTGGTTTCCAGGGATGGTTTTCGAGGTCACCCTGGCTCCTCGGCCCGCTTCCCCTGCCTCGACGTCCGGAGTCGAGACCATTCACCCCCTTGCGTGCAGCTCACCACAGCGTAACGGTCAGACGTCCCTTGTTCATCCCGAAATCCCGTGACATCGTCGGGACATGCCCGCTCCTGCCCTCCTCGGTGGCGCGGCTACACGTCGACCTCGGCCGGGTCGACAGCACCCTGGGTCCGACCTACTGAAACGCCCGGCCGTCAGCAACGACGCGATCGCCGTAGCCACGACCCGATCGGAGCCGAGGCGTGACCACCGCCCAGCTTGCTGCACTGATCCTGCTCGGCATGTTCCACGGGGTCAACCCAGGCATGGGCTGGCTGTTCGCGGTGTCCACCGGCATGCAGGAGAGGAGCCGGTGGGCGCTGCTGTCGGTGCTGCCGTTCATCGCGCTCGGGCACGAGGCGTCGGTGGGGCTGGTCGCCGTCCTGGTCACGATGACCGACGCGGTGGTCGCACCGAAGATCGTGATCCTGGTCGGCGGGGCGGTGCTGGTGCTGTTTGGGCTGCGCCAGCTCCTGTCCGAGCGGCACCTGCGCTGGGCCGGGATGCGGCTCGGCCGCTGGCAGCTCGCCGGATGGTCGTTCCTGATGTCATCGGCCCACGGGGCCGGGCTGATGCTGGTGCCGGTGATCATGATGTCCGGCGCGGCGGAGGCGCACGTGCACCCGATGGGGGCCAGCCCGGCCGGGTCGCTCGGACCGGCGGCGCTCTACGGCGCGCTGGCCGCCGCGGTGCACTCGGCGGCGATGATCGTGACGACGGCCGCGGTCGCCATCGCGGTGTACCAGGTGCTCGGGCTCGGCATCCTGCGCCGGGCCTGGGTCGACCTGGACCGGGTGTGGGGGTTCGCCCTGGTCGGCGCCGGGACGGCGACCCTGCTCACGGCATGACCGGGCTCACCGGGCTCACCGGGCCGACCGGGCGGTGGTAGGTCACGTACCGCTGGACGGTGGTGAAGCCCAGCCGTTGGTACAGCCCGAGCGCACCCGCGGCGTTGTCGGCGTCCACGGTGAGCGTGACCCGCCGGTAGCCCCTCGCCCGGGCCGCCGCCAGCGCCGTGCTGACCAACGCCGAGGCCAGCCCGCGCTTGCGCCAGGCCCGCCGGGTGCCGATCAGGCCGAGGTATGCCGTGCCGGGTCCCACGTCGGCGCCCGCGTCGTCGGCGCCCGCGTCGTCGGCCGCCTCGCCGTCGTAGCTCATCAGGTACGCCGCCACCGCCGGGTCAGCTCGGTCGCCGTCCAGCACGACGAACGACAGCTCCGGGCAGAACGCCGGGTGCCCGACCACCGTCTCCCGCCATGTCGCGGGGTCCCGCTCCGCGCTGCCCCAGTGATCCGTGAACGACTCGTTGTGTGCCCGGCGGACCCGGTCCGACAGGTCCTCGCGGTACGGCGTGACGGCCAGCCCGTCCGCGCCGGCCACCGGCACGTCGACCAGGTCGTGCGCCAGGTGCGCCCAGCACCGGGCCGGCCGTAGCCCGAACCGGGCGTACAGCCGGGCGGCGCCGTAGCCGTCCGGCGCCAAGGTCTCCAGCACCCCGGGCAGGTCGGTGCCCAGCCCGGCGTACCGCTCGGTCCCGCGGTCGAGCTGCCAGCCGAGCAGCCGCCGGCCCAGCCCGCGGCCCTGCCAGTCCGGGTGCACCCCGCCCCAGCAGTAGACCCGGACCAGCTCCCGGCCCGGACCGGTCATGGCCACGACCCCCTGCGCGACGAGCCGGCCGTCCGGCGGCTGCGCGACCAGCGAGTCGGCCGGCGGGTCGAACATCGTGTCGTCGAAGCTGGCGGCCAGCTCCTCGGCGGACACCAGCTCGTCTGAGCCGGCGTAGCGCTGCTCGGCCCGCACCAGCTCAGCCCAGGCCGGCAGGTCGTCGCGGCGCAGCGCCCGCCAGGTCAGCTCGTCACTCATCTGGTTCACTCAATCTGGTCACTCATCTGGGCGAACGCTACGCCGAAGTCACCGTCGGCTCGCGGGATTTTGCGTGGCCCGCCGGTAGCTCGGGCAGCACCGCGTGGCCGGACGATCACGGCGTCGGCAACCCATCTGACACGTGCGTGCGCGAAGATTGTTCACTCGTCGCGCGAATCCGCAGGGAGGCCTCATGAGCCGACCGTTGGTCCGCATCGGGCCAGCGCGGGTCCGGCGCCAGACACCGGCCCTGTTCGCGCACTACCCGATGAACGGCGACCGCCCGGCGTACGACGAGATGTTCGACGCCGAGGGCGGCACCCGGCCGGCGTACCGGGCGCTGTACGAGGCGCTGGAGCCGGCCAGCCTGGCCGACCTGCAGGCGCGTTCCGAGGCGCTGGACCGGGCCTTCGTGGACCAGGGGATCACGTTCTCGCTGTCCGGGCAGGAGCGGCCGTTCCCGCTGGACCTGGTGCCGCGGGTGATCACCGCCGCCGAGTGGGCCAAGCTCGAACGCGGCATCGTGCAGCGGGTGACCGCGCTGGAACGGTTCCTCGCCGACGTCTACGGCGACGCCGAGATCCTGCGCGACGGCGTGCTGCCCAGGCGGCTGGTCACCTCCTGCGCGCACTTCCACCGGGAGGCCGCCGGGATCGTGCCGCCGAACGGCGTGCGCATCCACGTCGCCGGGGTCGACCTGGTCCGCGACGGCGAGGGCACCTTCCGGGTGCTGGAGGACAACCTGCGCTGCCCGTCCGGGATGTCCTACGTGATGGAGAACCGGCGCTCGATGGCGCGGGTCTTCCCCGACCTGTTCGCCACCTACCGGGTCCGGCCGGTCGGCGACTACGCCACCCAGCTTATGCGCGCGCTGCGGGCCGCCGCGTCACCGAACGAGGCCGACCCGACGGTCGTCGTCCTCACCCCGGGCGTGCACAACGCGGCGTACTTCGAGCACTCCCTGCTGGCCCGGCAGATGGGCGTGGAGCTGGTCGAGGGCCGCGACCTGTTCTGCCGGGACAACGTGATCTACATGCGCACCACCGAGGGTGAGCGCCCGGTGCACGTGATCTACCGGCGGGTCGACGACGAGTTCCTGGATCCGCTGCACTTCCGGCCGGACTCCGTGCTGGGCCTGGCCGGGCTGCTGAACGCCGCCCGGGCGCGCAACGTGGTGATCGCCAACGCGGTTGGCAACGGCGTGGGCGATGACAAGCTCGTCTACACCTACGTGCCCGACATGATCCAGTACTACCTCGGCGAGAGACCGCTGCTGCCGAACGTCGACACGTTCCGCTGCTGGGAGGCGGAGGAGCGGGCGCACGTGCTGCGGCACCTGGCCGAGCTGGTGCTCAAGCCGGTGGAGGGCTCCGGCGGGTACGGCATCCTGTTCGGGCCGCAGGCGACGACCCGGGAGCTGGCCGCGGCCCGGCGGGCGGTGCGGGCCAACCCGCGCGGCTGGGTCGCCCAGCCGGTGGTCGCGCTGTCCACCGTCCCGACCAAGATCGGCGACCGGCTGGCGCCGCGGCACGTCGACCTGCGGCCGTTCGCGGTGAACGACGGCGAGTCGGTGTTCGTGCTGCCCGGCGGGCTGACCCGGGTGGCGCTGCCCGAGGGGAGCCTGGTGGTCAACTCCTCCCAGGGCGGCGGCAGCAAGGACACCTGGGTGCTGGCCGCCCGCGGCAACGGCGCCGACCGGGAGCTCGGCCAGGCCGCGCTGGCCCGGGTGCAGCCGACCGGCCAGGCCGTCGAGCAGGGTCCGGAGCTGACCTTCGGCCAGGCCCAGCAGCAGCAACAACAGCAGGCCAAGCGGGACGGTGGCTGATGCTGGCCCGCAACGCCGAGTCGCTGTACTGGATCGGCCGGTACGTCGAGCGGGCCGACGACACCGCGCGCATCCTCGACGTCGGCGTACACCAGTTGCTGGAGGACGCCACCGTGGACCCGGACCGGTCCAGCCGCACCCTGCTGCGGGTGCTCGGCGTCGAGGCGCCGCCCGGCGTCGACCTCGACGTGTGGTCGCTGACCGAGCTGGTCGCCTACGCCGCAGCCAACCCGAGCTCGATCGTCGCCTCCCTCACCTCGGCCCGGCAGAACGCCCGCGGCGCCCGCGAGGTGGTGCCGACCGAGATGTGGGAGTGCCTGAACGTGACGTTCAACGGGCTGCCGGAGCGGCAGCGGTACGCGCGGCGGGTCGGGCCGCACGAGTTCTTCTCCTACGTGGAGGAGCGGGCCGCGATGTTCGCCGGGCTGGCCGACTCGACCATGAGCCGGGACGACGGCTGGCGCTACCTGGTGCTCGGCCGGTCGGTGGAGCGGGTGGACATGACCGTGCGGCTGCTGCTGTCCCGGGCGGAGGACCGGGCGTCCAGCCCCGGCTGGCTGACGGTGCTGCGGGCCTGCGGTGCCCACGACACTTACCTGCGCACCTACCGCGGCGCGCTGGACGCCAGCCGGGTGGTGCAGTTCCTGCTGCTGGGCCGGCTCTTCCCGCGCTCGGTGTTCCACGCGCTGCAGCAGGCGGAGACCTGCCTGGAGGAGCTCGACCACCGGCCCGGCGCGCGGCTCGGTGCCACCACGGAGGCGCCCCGGCTGCTCGGCCGGGCGCGCAGCGAGCTGGAGTTCCTCCGCCCGGCCGACCTGCTGGACGACCTCGGCCGGCGGCTGACCGGCCTGCAGCAGACCTGCCGCGAGGTGGGCGAGGCGGTGTCGCTGCAGTACTTCCACTCGGCTCCATGGGTGGCCTGGACCGCTCCGGAGCCGGTTGCTCGGGAGGTCACATGAGCTGGCGGGTGCAGGTGGTGCACACGACCGGGTACCGCTACTCCTCGCCGGTGACCCTGTCATTCAACGAGGTCCGGCTGACCCCGCGCGGCGACGCCCGGCAGAACCTCGTCGTCAACCGGATCGAGACCACGCCGTCGACCCGCTCGTACCGATATGTCGACTATTGGGACACGGTGGTGACGACGTTCGACCTGCACGCGCCGCACACCGAGCTGGTGGTGGTGAGCAACTCGATTGTGGAGACGGCGGACCCGGTCGAGCCGGACCGCGCCGGCCGGTGGAAGGACCTGCACTCGGCGCGGGTCACCGACCGGTACGTCGAGCTGCTCGAGCCCACCGGCTACGTGCCGCGCGACGCCGAGCTGGTGACGCAGGCCAAGGCGCTGGTCCGGCGGCGGGAGCCGGCCGACGCCGTGGTGGCGGTGTGCGACTGGGTGCACGAGCAGATGACCTACCAGCCCGGCGCCACCGCGGTGCACACCTCGGCAGTGGAGGCCTGGCGGGAGCGCAAGGGGGTCTGCCAGGACTTCGCGCACCTGTCGCTGGCCCTGCTGCGGGCGGTTGGCGTGCCATGCCGGTACGTCTCCGGCTACCTGCACCCCAAGCCCGCGGCCGGCATCGGCGAGGTCGTGGTGGGCGAGAGCCACGCCTGGCTGGAGGCCTGGACCGGGGGGTGGTGGGGCTACGACCCGACCAACAACATCCCGGTGGGCGAGCGGCATGTCTGGGTGGCGAGTGGTCGCGACTACGCCGACGTGCCGCCGTTGAAGGGCATCTTCTCCGGCGGCAAGTCCTCGGCGCTGGACGTGCGGGTCGAGGTGACCCGGCTGGCCTGAGTGGTGTCGCGCCGGGTGCCCGGGCCGGCGCTACCCGGATAGCTCGCGGTGGAGCGGGGTGCCGAAGCGGGGGGTGACCCTGGCCTCGCCGATCACCTTCCCCAGGCGGTCGGCCTGCTCCGCCACCGCGGCCGTGGCCTCGGCGCCGATGTCCTCCAGCAGCCGGTAGGCCACCACGCCGTCCGGCCGCTGCGCCCAGCCCCCGACGATCCGGCCGTCGCACCACACCGTCGGCCCGACGTTCCCGGTCCGGTCGAACAGCACCGGGCCGTGCTCGCCGAGATACCACGCTCGCCCGGCACCGGGAGCCCAGCCCATCGCGGTCGGGTCCAGGCCGGGCAGCAGCGCGACCCAGGGCTCAGTGGCGGGCGCCGGCTCGACGTCGTCCGGCAGCACCAGGCCGGTGCCCTCGGCGACCTCTACCTCGACCGCGCCGGCCTCGGCGACCGCCCCCCTGGCCTGGCCGAGCGTCCAGCCGGTCCACCACCTCAGGTCGGCGACGGTGCCTGGGCCGTACGACGCCAGCCAGCGCCGGGCCAGCTCCGCCCGGGCCGCGTCGATGGGAATGTCGGGCAGCCCACCCGGCAGCCAGCGCTCGGCCGGCGTCCAGCGGTACTGGCTGGAGACCCACGAGCCGCGCGGCCGGGTCCGCACGATCCGGCCCTCGGCGGCCAGCACGAGCAGCACCCGGCTGGAGATGCGCTGTCGCGTCTCGTTCCGGGTGCCGGCCGCGAGCACCACCTCGGTCCGCAGCGCGGGTACGTCGGCGCTGAGCTCGGTGGCCAGCGCCTCGCCGCGGGCGGCCAGAGCGGTGAGGGTGTCCCGCTCCACCTCGGCCAGCCATCGGGCCGGGTCAGGCCCGGCCGCCCCGGACTCGGCGACGAACCTGACCAGCTTGCGCCGTTCGGTGACGGCGATCGCCCGGGTACAGCCGGCCTGCACCACCGCGGCCAGCTCGATCGGCAGCACGAACACGGTCCGCCGCATGCCGAGCAGCCGCAGCAGCGAGCGGTCGTCGTACAGTGCGCGCCAGACGGCGTCGATCCCCGCGTCCGGCGCGCGCAGCCGGGCCGCCGCGGCCAGGAACACCGAGGCTGGGTCGGTGCCGTGCAGGCCGACGAGGCTGCCGGCCACCTCCACCGGGTCGGCCGCCTTGGCCGTGCCTGCCAGGTGGTGCCGGGCGCCCAGCCGTGCCCGCCGCTCCTCGACGCCGATCCGCCGTACCGCCATCGCTGCCCTCCCTCCACCGCCCGCTCGCCCGCGCCTTTCCACAAACAGCTCAGGCCATCCCGCAACTGTCCATGAGCAGCGGGTCCCGCCCGCTGGTTGTGGCACGTTGCGCCAGCGTCGGGGAACGTCGCCCGTCAGCTCGCGTCGGCAATCGTGTCGAGCTTTCTCCGCGTGGCACTGGACGGGCGCCGGCGTGACCGGGTGCCTGCCCCCCGGTGGCCGGGCGCGGGCGGGTCCTCGGTCTCGGTCGCGAGCTGGGCCACCCGCTGAAACGACAGACCGAGTACGACGGCGGCATCGCGGCGGGAGATCCCGGCGCCGGTCAGCGCCCGGGCGGCGGCCCGTCCCGTGGGCGCCAGGGCCTTCTCCGCGGCCCGGAAGCGCTCGCGTGCATCAAGGGCATCCTCGACCGGGCCGGCCAGTGCGGGCGGCAGCTCGTAGTGCCAACTCAGCTCGAACCCGTCGGTGTCGTCATCGTCGAGCAGCAGGCCAAGCATGTCGCGGACGCTCGACTCGAGCCGGCCGAGCGTGCGCGCGTCGGTAGCCCGACCGACGAGCCAGTCCTGGCCAGCCGGTGCGGCACTGATCCGAGCGACCCACCACGGGTCCTCGCGGGTTACCGTCAGGAGATAGTCAGTGGTCACCGATCCAGCCACCCTTTCCCCAGCCACGGCGCGAACGCCTCCTCGATTGATCTGGTCACCGTCATGGGCAGGTCGCCCGGATGCACCGGCATCGTGGTCCGCGCCAGCTCACCGCCGTCCGCCGCACATAACACCCAGAGGGTGTGCGAACCCTTGCCTCGACCGCGAGCAGCACAGCTTGGTAGCCATGCCGCCGGGCCTCAACCCGCAGCCTTTTGACGGCTTCCCGCGCAGACTTCGGACTCTTGACCACATCATAAGTCTAGAGACGTAGACGTACAAGCGTCTAATGCACTGGACGTATACCCATGGTGGATGCTCCCGCCGACGTAAGTCCTACAACTTTCCAGGAGTAACGGGTTTCCAGGAGTAGCGGGGTTCTGCCTGCTGGTTGTGAAAGTTGCGGCGGAGGGTGCCGGGAGCGCCCGGCCGCCAGCGCGGACGGGTCGGCTCGGACCGCCGGCTGGGTCAGCGGATGGCCTGGGGGAAGTCGAACAGGCGGGTGGGGTCATAGGCGGCCTTGATCCGCTGCAGGCGGGGGTAGTTGCCGCCGTAGTAGGCCTGCTGCCAGCCGCGCAGGCCGGGGTCGAGGTAGTTCACGTACGCCCCGCCCGAGGTGTACGGCGCCATCGCGGCCCGCAGCGCCCGCAGGCCGGCGTACCGGCTGTCCACTGTGGACCTCGGCGCGCCGGCCGGGAGCGAGGTGTAGTACTGCACGGTGCACAGCGCGTCCCGGTGCCAGAAGGCGGTGTCCGCCCGGCCGACCCGGCCGACCGCCCCGCGCAGCCCGTCCATGATCACCGACAGCGCCCCACCGCCCGCGGCGAAACGCTGCGCCCCCGCCACCAGCGCCCGCGCTCCCGCCGCCGGCAACGGCCGGCTGACCACGTCGGAGATCGCCGCGAAGCCCTGCCGCCGGTACTGCCGGCATACGGCGACCGGCTCCCCCGAGCAGCCGGCCATCAGCTTCATCGTGTCCAGCCAGGACAGCGTGCCGCCGCTGCGGCTGCTGAACGGCCCCGCCATCCCGGCCAGCCGGTCCACCAGCCGGTCCGCGCTGGCCGCGTCGCCGAGGTAGGTCACGGTCGCCCGGACGCTGGGCACGCCGCCCGGGCTGACGTCGAGGTGCAGGTTGGACCACAGCGCGTCCGGCGCCCCGGTCACCCAGGCCAGCCAGGCCGGGATGACCGCCGCCGCCCGCGCCGACGGCCAGCGCACGAACCGGTGCACCACCGGCCCGACCGCACGGGTCCGGAACCGGAACGACGTCACGATGCCGACGTTGCCGCCCCCGCCGCCGCGCAGCGCCCAGAACAGGTCCGGGTCGTGGCCGGCGTCCACCGTGCGTACCCGCCCGTCCGCCGTGACCACCTCGGCCCCGAGCAGGTTGTCGCAGGTCAGCCCGTACGCCCGCGCCACCACGCCGATCCCGCCGCCGAGCGTGAGCCCGGCGATGCCCACCGTCGGGCAGGAGCCGCCTGGCAGCCCGCGGCCGGCACCGGCCAGCCCGGCGTACACGTCGATCAGCGCAGCACCGGCACCCACCCGGCCGGAGCTGGCCACACTGGACAGCCGGGACAGGTTGACGACCAAGCCGGTGCCCGTGGACCAGCCCGCGTAGGAGTGCCCGCCGCTGCGGGTGGTGATCGGCACCCGGTACCGGGCGGCGAACCGCACGCACTCGGCCACATCGGCGGCCGAGGCCACCACCGCCACCGCGGCCGGCCGGATCGCGTCATACCGCGGGTCGAACAGCCGCCGGGCGCCGTCGTAGCCACCCTGGCCGGGCCGCAGCAGCGGGCCGGCCAGCCCACGGGCCAGCGCCGCCCAGTCCGGCGGCCCGGGTGGTTGGGCCGGTTGGGCCGGCACGAGGCGAGGCGGGCTCGGTACGCCGGACCGGCCCGACGACAGCGACGACGACGGCGCGCCCGGCCCCGAGCCGGCCGACCGGGTGCACGCGGCGAGGAGCCCCGCGCCCGCCACGGCACCGAGGAGCTCCCTGCGGTCCAACCCGGTCACCTCCGCCTGCTGGTGGCTCGGGCGATCTCCCGCTCGGCGTCCCGCTTGGCCAGGTCCTGCCGCTTGTCGTAGGCGCGCTTGCCCCGGGCCAGCGCGAGCTCGACCTTGACCCGGCCGTCGGAGAAGTACAGCGACAGCGGCACCAGGGTCAGCCCGCTCTCCTGCGTCTTGCCGACCAGCTTGGCGATCTCGGCCCGGTGCAGCAGCAGCGTGCGGGTCCGTCGTGGCGCGTGGTTGGTCCAGGTGCCCAGGGTGTACTCCGGGATGTGCACGTTGCGCAGGTGGACCTCGCCGTTGTCGATGGTGGCGAAGGCGTCCACCAGGGAGGCCCGGCCGGCGCGCAGCGACTTCACCTCGGTGCCGGTCAGCACGATGCCGGCCTCGTAGGTGTCGAGGATCTCATAGTCGTGCCTGGCCTTGCGGTTCGACGCGATCGCCTTCCGGCCGGTCTCCTTGGGCATGGCCTACAACCGTACGTACAGGCGCAGGGTGACGTACGCCGCGACGCTGGCCACCGCCACGCCGAGCCCGAGCACCAACGGCGTGGTCGGCCAGAGGATCGTCGAGAGGTTGAGCTGCGGGATCACACCGGACCGGATCGGCTCGGCCAGCGCCCGGTCCAGGAACAGCAGCTTGGACCCGATCAGCCCGAACACGGCCAGGAAGCCGCCGACCAGGCCGGCCACAGCAGCCTCCAGGATGAACGGGAGCTGGGTGTACCACCGCGAGGCCCCGACCAGCCGCATGATCGAGGTCTCGGTCCGCCGGTGGAACGCCGCCACCTGGATCGTGTTGGAGATCAGCATTAAAGCCGCGAGAAGCTGGATCAGCGCGATCGCGATCGCCGCGTTCCGGATGCCGTTGAAGAGGTTGAAGATGCGGTCGAGGATCTGGTTCTCGCTCTGCACCTCCAGCACGCCGGGCGCGGCCGCGAACTGCTGCTGGATGACCGCGTACCGCTCCGGCTGGTTGAGCCTGACCAGGAACGCCGCGGGCAGGTCGGCGGGCTTGGTGATGTCCACGATCGCCTTGTTGGCCGCGAACAGCCGTTTGAACCGCTCGTAGGACTGCTCCTTGGAGACGTACTCGACGGTCTTGACCTCGGCCGAGTCCCTGAGCTGGCCCTCCAGGACGGTGCGCTGGTCCGGCTTGACGTCGTCCCGAAGGAAGACCGAGATCTGCAGCTTGTCGAAGTAGACGTCCTTCATGGCGCCGACCTCGTGCGTGACCAGCAGTGCCGCGCCGAAGAAGCCCAGCGAGATCGCGGTCGTGATGACCATCGCGATCGTCATGGTGAGGTTGCGCCGGAGCCCGGTCGTCACCTCGGAGAGGACGAAGTTCGCGCGCATCAGATCCTTAGCCTGGGTTCAGGGTCGGTGCTGGTTCGTCAGCAGGGGCGGCGGCTAGCGACTGACGCCGTACACGCCGCGGTCCTGGTCACGGACCTTTCGCCCCTGGTCGAGCTCGACCACCCGGCGGCGCATCGAGTCGACGATGTTGTTGTCGTGGGTGGCCATCAGCACGGTGGTCCCGGTGCGGTTGATCCGCTCCAGCAGCATCATGATGTCCTGGCTGGTGTCCGGGTCGAGGTTTCCGGTCGGCTCGTCGGCCAGCAGCACCAGCGGCCGGTTGACGAAGGCGCGGGCGATCGCCACCCGCTGCTGCTCGCCACCGGACAGCTCGTTCGGCATCCGGCCCGCCTTGCCGTCCAGCCCGACCAGCTCGAGCACCTCGGGCACCACCTTGAGGATGGTGTGGTGCGGCTTGCCGATGACCTCCAGGGCGAAGCCGACGTTCTCCGCGACGGTCTTGTTCTGCAGCAGCCGGAAGTCCTGGAAGACGCAGCCGATCGTGCGGCGCAGCGCCGGGATCTTCCACTTCGACAGCCTGATGAGGTCCTTGCCGGCAACGTGCACGGTGCCGCGCGTCGGGTTCTCCTCCTTCAGCAGCAGCCGAAGGAACGTGGACTTCCCGGACCCCGACGGGCCGATCAGGAAGACGAACTCGCCCTTCTCGATGTCTACCGTGACGTCGTCGAGAGCCGGGCGAGCGCTCGACGGATACTTCTTGTAGACGCGGTTGAGCCGGATCACGGGTGGTCAGTGTACCCGGGCGCGCCAGACCCCACGCCGGCATGATCGTCCTGGCCCGGTCGGCGGCCGTGGACCCGCGTGGCGGTGCTGCTGGCGGCTGATACTGGCGGGCATGGACGAGTCGGCGGTGGCGGGCAGCCTGCACCGGGCACGACGCTGCGCTGGCCGGGCTGCGCGGCATCGAGCCGGCGCTGCAGCGGTTCCGGGACGCGCTGAGCGCCGCGGATGAGACGGTGGCGGTGGCGCCGATCTGGTGGCGGGCCAGGGGCCAGCTCGGGATGTACGCCGACGCGGCACCGCACATCGACCATGCCACCCGCAACGCCCGAGTGCTGGCCCGGCGGGCGGTCAGCGGCCTGCGGGCCGCCGAGCCGGTGCCGGCCGCGCTGCCGGCCAGCGTGGACGCGCTGGCCGAGGCGGTCCGCCGGCTGCACGCCGAGCTGGAACGGGGCGAGGTGCCGGCCGCGGCCAGACGCCAGATGGTCGAGGCAGCGCGGCAGAGCGGGATGGCCTACGCCGCCGGGGTCGGCTTCTCCGGTTCGGTGGTAGTGGCGCAGGTCGGGTCGGTCGCGGTGGACCTGCTGCGCGCGTCGGGGCTGGACGAGCCGACGGCGCTGCGGGTGGTACGCCGGCTCCGCCGGGAGGCCGAGGCTGCCACACACCGCCGGTGACCTAGTGTTGCTTGGCCACAAGATCTACCTGGCAATGATCGGTGCCCTTGTCTTCGACCAGGTACCGTGCGGTCTCCCGCCGCACCCACCCACCACAGCCAGCCGTGCACCCATCCCAACATTTGAGAATAACCACAGCCCTGGCACTCCCCCGATGGGCTTCAACACCTGGAACTTCACCCATTGCGACGCGATCTTCAACGAGACCACGATCAAGCGGGTGGCCGGCGCGCGTTCGTCTCATTGGACTGCGTGACCCGGGCTACCAACAGGTCAACATCGACGACTGCTCGGCGCTGCCGCAACGTAACTCGTCCGGCACCTGGTGGCCGAGCCGGCCCGCTCGGCCTGGGCCAGCATCCCGCATACCAGATCACAGAACGTGACGAACGACGGTACGGTAAAACACGGCCGCAGGCGCCCCCGCAAAGACAATCCTGCCCCAGAGCCCAGGCCACGTCCTACCCAGCCGCTACCAGGCCTCGCCCACCACCCCCAAAATAGCGAAACTCGAGATTCGGGCCCGCGACAACGCTAGGCTTAGCCGGTCATATCGACCGCTCTTCCCTGGAGAAGCTCATGATCCGCCACCTTCGCGCCCTCGTTGCAGGCGCGGCAGTCACGACCGCTTTAGCCGCCGGTGTTCCATTCGGCACCGGCAGCGCCGCGGCCGACGTCCTCGACGTGACCTGCGTCGGCACCCAGACGGTCACCTACAACCCGGGGCTGACTCTCCAACCAAAACTCCAGTCAATTCATTTCAACAACATCTTCGCGCCCTGTGTGTCGGCCACCGTCCCGGAGCTGACCTCGGGGGTGAGCATCGGCACGGCCCAACGGGTGGCTTCCTGCCTCGACCTCGCGGAACCGGACAGCTCGGTCCTGACGATCAACTGGAACATCAGCCAGTCCAGCGTGTTCGCCTACAACCGCACCGTCACGACCGTGGGCGGAACCACGGTGGTGACGTTGACCGGTGTCATCACGTTCGGGCTGTTCGCCGGTGACACGGCCATCATCGTCACCACCGGACCCGCAATCAACCTGCTCGACTGTCTGAGCCCGCCCGGGGTCACGAACCGCGCGGGCGTGGTCGCTTTGACGATCACCAGCACCTGACTGGAAGGAGTCGCCATGCGTGCCCGGTCGTGCTTGTCCATCGTGAAGGCGCGAAGCTGGCCGCCGGAGCTGAGCCGTGGAAGTCTGTCTACGCGCAGCTAACGTCCAGCAGCTTCGCTTTCCTTTCCTACACGCCGCAACCGCGTGCGATTGTCGAATGTGGACCGTCTTCCAACCCAACCTGGGCTGCTCGGACGAGCGCAACGACGCCATCGCCGCGTACACGCACCCGCTGCGCTGGTATCTCATCGGCGACTCGCGTTACACGCAGAGGGCCGTGCAGATCATGGAGGTGTGGTCGGTGATCACCGACCACACCAACAGCAACGCCCGCCTGCAGCCGGGGGGCCGGCGCATCCTGGACCCGCGCCGCCGAGCTGATCCAGCTAGGTTCACGACAGCCTCCACGGTTGGCTGTGTCCGACCTGCCGGAAGGGTAAACCGGACTACTGACAGAACCGCGTTGGCAGACCGGGTGTCTGGAAGGGCGTGCGGGATTACGGCGGGTGCCGGGAGTTGGTGGTGGTGCCGGGTTTGCCGGCTCATGCGGTTCGTTGTCGGGGTCGGTTGATGGTGGGGGAGCTCGGGGAGTCCGTCTGCGGCTGTTCGTACGTCCCAGCCGTTGTGGTGGACGGCGTGGTGCCAGCTCCGCGATCGGCTCATCCCGAACCGCCAGCACCCCCCAGCTCAGCCACCCACGCGAGCAACTCCCCAACCCGCGCCTTAAGCGACCCCGGACCCGACACCCCAAGATCATCCCAAGCCCAGGATACACCCCACACCCAGGGTACACCCCAAGATTAGCTAAATAGCTGAGTAGTTACTGAGTTCTCTGTGAACTCTTGACAATCACGCTCTTCTTGGCTCATCTTAATTCAGGTGGTGCTCGATCGAGTGATAACACGAAGGTATATTACCTTCAGTGTTGATCGACTTGGTGTTCGTCTTCGCCTTGCAGATCACCGTCGGGGATGACGTCAGGTAAGCCGGTCACGCGGTGACCGGCAGTGTCTGCTGCCGACCCTCGGCGAGCAGGCCAGGAGAATTTTTCCGTGAGGAGAATGCGATGAGATCTCTGCCGTCTCGACGATTACTGGGTGCGGCCACCGCGGTGGCAGCGGCCACGGCATTGGCCGTGGTCGGCGCGGCACCGGCCTGGGCGGCGGCCCCGGCCAACGACAACTTTGCCAACGCCCAAGCCGAGACCGGCTCCTTCACCGTCAACAACCTCAACACCGTCGACGCCACCACCGAAGCCGGCGAGCCGACGATCCCGAGCTGCACTTTTTTACCTTCGGTCCATACGGTCTGGTACGGGTTGACGGTCAGCGCGGGCACCGAGGTCTCGGTGGACACAGCCGGCTCGAACTACGACACGGTCCTGGTGGTCTACACCGGCGCTAGCCTCGGCTCTCTGTCCGCGGTTGCCTGCAGCGACGACGTCGGCTTCCCGACGGATGTGACGTCGGCGGTGCAGTTCACGGCGGGTTCGTCGACCACGTACTGGATCCAAGCCGGAGGCTTGGAATCCGCCTTCGGCTCATCCGGTGATCTGGATCTCCACGTGGTGATACCGGGGGCGGATGTGTCGGTCTCGGTGGCCGATTCGGCCGATCCGGTGTCGCTGGGTGGGGACAACCTCACCTACACCCTCAACGTGGCCAACGCCGGACCCTCCGGAGCCACCGGGGTCACCGCGGACACCACCCTGTCCGGTGCCTCGGCGGGCATCGTCTCCGCCACCCCCAGCCAGGGCTCCTGCAGCATCAGCGCCCCGAACGTGAACTGCTCGCTCGGGTCCATCGCCGCGTCCGGCTCGGCCACGGTGACGATCACGGTCACCCCCGCGGCGACCGGCACCATCACCGCCACCTCCACCGTGGACGCCACCGAGACTGACCCGACCCCCGGCAACAACACCGACGCGGAGAACACCACGGTGAACAACGGGCTGGGCTGCACGATCACCGGCACCAACGGCAACGACACCCTGAACGGCACCAACGGCGCGGACGTGATCTGCGGCCTGGGTGGCAATGACACCATCGACGGCGGCAACGGCACCGACACCATCTACGGCGGCGACGGCGCCGACGCCATCAGCGGCGGCAACGGCGGCGACACCATCTACGCCGGCGCCGGCAACGACACCACCGGCGGCGAAACCCTCCTCGGATCGCTGCTGTCGTTCGACAACGGCAACGACACCATCAACGGCGGACCCGGCAACGATAACCTCGACGGCCAAAACGGCAACGACACCCTCGTCGACACCAGCGGCACCGACACCGTGTCCGGCAACACCGGCACCGACAGCATCAACGTCCAAGACGGCGCCGGCGGCGACACCGCCAACGGCGGCCTCGGCTCGGACACCTGCACCGCCGACGCCGGAGACACCACCACCAGCTGCTAACCACAGCCAACCCCCCACCCCCGGTAGGGACGCCACCACGGCGTCCCTACCACCAACCCCAACCACTGGGCCGGAGACACCACCAACAGCTGCTAACCACAGCCAACCCAGCACCCCCGGTAGGACCGTCGGGGATGACGTCAGGTAAGCCGGTCACGCGGTGATTCGGCAGTGTCTGCTGCCGACCCTCGGCCGGGCAGGCCAGGAGAATTTTTTCCGTGAGGAGAATGCGATGAGATCTCTGCTGTCTCGACGATTACTGGGTGCGGCCACCGCGGTGGCGGCGGCCACGGGGTTGGCCGTGGTCGGCGCGGCACCGGCCTGGGCGGCGGCCCCGGCCAACGACAACTTCGCCAACGCCCAAGCCGAGACCGGCTCCTTCACCGTCAACAACCTCAACACCGTCGACGCCACCACCGAAGCCGGCGAGCCGACGATCCCGAGCTGCACTTTTGCTGTGGAAAATACGGTCTGGTACGGGTTGACGGTCAGCGCGGGCACCGAGGTCTCGGTGGACACCATCGGCTCGAACTTCGACACGGTCCTGGCCGTCTACACCGGCCCCAGCCTCGGATCCCTGACCGAGATCGCCTGCGACGACGAAAGCGGCGGGAGCGGCACGTCTGCGGTGGACTTCACGGCGAGCTCGTCGACCACATACTGGATCCAAGCCGGCAGCTTTACCGGCAGCGGCGGCGGTGATCTGGATCTCCACGTGGTGATACCAGGTGCGGATGTGTCGGTCTCGACGGCGGACTCGCCCGATCCGGTGTCGCTGGGTGGGGGCAACGTCACCTACACGCTCAGCGTGGCCAACGCCGGCCCGGTCGGGGCGACCGGGGTGACGACGGCGACCTTGCTGTCGGGAGCCTCGGCGGGCATCGTCTCCGCCACCCCCAGCCAGGGCTCGTGCAGCATCAGCGCCCCGCAGGTGAACTGCTCGCTCGGGTCCATCGCCGCGTCCGGCTCGGCCACGGTGACGATCACAGTGACGCCCACGGAGACCGGCACCATCACCGCCACCTCCGTCGTGGACGCCAACGAGACTGACCCGGTAGACGGCAACAACACCGACGCCGAGTCCACCACGGTGAACAACGCGCTGGGCTGCACCATCACCGGCACCAACGGCAACGACACCCTCAACGGCACCAACGGCGCGGACGTCATCTGCGGCCTGGGCGGCGATGACACCATCAACGGCGGCAACGGCAACGACACCATCTACGCCGGCGACGGCAACGACACCGTCGACGGCGGCAACGGCGACGACACCCTGCACGGCGGCAACGGCAACGACATCATGGGCGGCGGCAACGGCGCCGACTACCTCTACGGCGACGCCGGCAACGACACCAACTACGGCGAAACCCTCATCGGATCACTGCTCTACCTCTTCGACAACGGCAACGACCACATCTACGGCGGACCCGGCAACGACGACCTCGACGGCCAGAACGGCAACGACACCCTCTACGACCACGACGGCACCGACACCATGAGCGGCTCACTAGGCAACGACACCATCGACGTCCAAGACAGCGTCAGCGGCGACACCGCCAACGGCGGCCTCGGCAACGACACCTGCACCGTCGACGCCGGAGACACCACCAACAGCTGCTAACCACCCCCACCCCCGGTAGGGACGCCACCACGGCGTCCCTACCACCAACCCCAACCACTGGTGATGCCCCCCAGACCAGCCCGTCACCTGGCAGCCACCGACAAAACCGTGCTGCCAAGCCGAAGGGTAAGAGAAAAGGTGAGAAACTTCGGTGAGCACAGCGGCGAGCGCCCACAGTGTTACCGGTGGCAAGCCAGTCACCGAAAGGCGACTGGCGCGGCAGCACAAAACCCACCCAAGCAAAAATCCAGACCCCCGGAAACCTAGCTCTTCTCCTGCTGCCGCTTCCACCGGATGCCGGCCTCGATGAAGCCGTCGATGTCACCGTCCAGGACGGCGGCGGTGTTGCCGGTCTCATACTCCGTACGCAGGTCCTTGACCATCTGGTACGGGTGCAGGACGTAGGAGCGCATCTGGTTCCCCCACGAGCCGCTGCTGTCGCCCTTGAGCGCGTCCATCCGGGCCTGCTCCTCCTGCCGCCGCCGTTCCAGCAGCTTGGCCTGCAGGACGGCCATCGCGGTGGCCCGGTTCTGGAGCTGGGAGCGCTCGTTCTGGCAGGTCACGACGATGCCGGTGGGCAGGTGGGTGAGCCGGACCGCGGAGTCGGTGGTGTTGACGCCCTGCCCGCCCGGGCCGGACGAGCGAAACACGTCGACCCGGATCTCGTCCTCCGGGATCTCGATGTGGTCGGTCTGCTCCACGACCGGCAGGACCTCCACCCCGGCGAACGACGTCTGCCGCCGGCCCTGGTTGTCGAACGGCGAGATCCGCACCAGCCGGTGGGTGCCCTGCTCCACCGCGAGCGTGCCGTAGGCATAGGGCACCTTGACCGCGAACGTGGCCGACTTGATGCCGGCCTCCTCGGCGTAGGAGGTGTCGTAGACCTGGGTCGGGTAGTTGTGCCGCTCGGTCCAGCGCAGGTACATCCGCAGCAGCATGTTGGCGAAGTCGGCGGCGTCGACCCCGCCGGCCTCGGCCCGGATGGTGACGAGGGCCTCGCGCCGGTCGTACTCACCGGACAGCAGGGTGCGGACCTCGAGCTCGTCGACCGCCTTGCGTACGGCGGCCAGCTCGGTCTCCACCTCCACCCGGGTGTCGGCGTCGTCCTCGTCCTCGGCCAGCTCGTGCAGGACGTGCAGGTCGTCCAGCCGCCGCCGCAGGTCCCCGGCCCGACGGATGTCACCCTGGACGACGGACAGCCGGCTGGTCACCCGCTGGGCCGCCTCGGGGTCGTCCCACAGGTCTGGCTGGCCAGCCTGCTGCTCGAGCTGGGTGGCCTCGCGGCGGAGCTTGTCCAGGTCGAGAACGGACTCGATCGAGGACAACGTCGCCGACAGCTCCTTGAGCTCGGCGGGGAAGTCGATGGTCACGGAATGCCAGAGTACCGCCCGGCCGGACCGGACCTCCTCCGTCCACTTGTTGGGCTACTGGCTTGTTGGGGCTACTGGGAGGAGAGGTTGTCCAGCAGCTTGAGAAACGCGCGCTCGTACGCGACGCCAAAGTCGGCGGTGGCGGCGGCGAACGTGTCGCCGTCCTTCTTCGACCGGCTGGCGATCGCCCGATGGGCGGCCAGCTTGGCCTCGTGCTCGGTTCGGGCGTCCTCCAGCAGCCGGCGAAGCTGGGTCTTGTTGTGCCGGATCCCGAAGCTGAGCCGGAGCAGCACCGGGCTGCGTGGATGGTCCGTGCCCGCCGGCTCCGAAAGCCAGCCGGCAAAGGCTCTTTTCCCGGCCGGGGTCACGGCATAGGGCTGGGAGGCCCGGGGCCCGACCCTGCCGGGCTTGACATAGCCGGCGTCGGCGAGGGTGGGGAGCTCGCGGTAGACCTGGCTACGGGTGAGGCTCCAGAACGCGCCGAACCGCTGCTGCGCCTCAGCGATCAGCTCGCCACCGGTCATCGGACGCTCGTGCAGCAGACCGAGCAGCGCAGCCGAGGTCGAATTGAGTGTGGTGCTCACATTAGAGACGTTCCCACGATCCTGCTCCGCGCCGCCAGGTTTCGGACGAACTCATCGTCCACACTGGATGGATATCTCCATTGTGGACATTCGGGGCCAAGAGTGCCCGGGCCCCAGCGTGGCACCGGCGGGCCTGCGTGGCGTTGGCTGCCGAGTCCACTGTAGACAGTCCGGGTCGGCGGGTCCCGCCGGCAGAGTCCGACCGGCAGGGTTCCGGCCGGTGACAGGGCCCAGCTACATCGCCAGCCGGGGCCGGACGGGCTGCCCAGGGCCGGACGGGCGGTGCGCCGCGGCTCGGTAAGGACGGCCTGCCGCAGGGCCCGAACAGCTCCGGCGGCAGGCCGCGCACTATGGTCCTGTCCGACGGGACCGGCGTCAGACAGGCCAAGCCCATCCATAGCGGGGCGGGCTGGCCAGCGGCGAGCCCATCCCTGTCATCAACGGTGGCCGTGGAGGGCCCATGGCCCACCGGGATGCGCGCCGGTTCCAGCGCCCCCGGCACGTCCACTGCCAAGACCGTCGAGTCCAGTGCCAAAGCCGGCGAGCGCGCTGCGGACCAGTCGGTCCACGCCTGTCGGGAGGGCACAGCAGCGCCCGCCGGTGACCTTGACGAGCACGGCACCGATGCCCTGCCCGGTAGCGACGTACCCGGGGTGGTCCGTGATCGAGGTGACCGGCCCGGCACCCGTCCCCGCCGAGCCAGCGGCACAGCCGCCGCCATTCTCGAGCGTGGCAGAATCCACGAACCGTTCCCCTTGACTGGTACGTCGTAACTTGACGCTAGGCTGCGGGCGGCTGGGTGAGATTCCCCGTTCGGGGGGAGATCAAGGGGGATATCGGGCGACCGATCGGTCGCATGCCGCTACTGCCGCCGGAGGAACGGCGGCACGACAGCGAAACACACGAGACGCCGGCAGCGCACCCGCGGCGCTACCGGCCAGGGAACTTCGGGGGCATCGCGCCACGCCCCATCGACCAGGAGGAGCCACCGAGCCGGCCCTCCTCGACCTGCTCGGGCTGCCGCTCCCGGTAGCTGCCGGCCAGCACGGCGGCCAGGTCATCGCCGACGTTCATCGCGATGCAGGGCGGCCGGAACGCGCAGGCCGCACAGACGCGCGGCGACGGGTTGGGGTAGACCGGCAGGCTCGGGTCGGCCATCTCGGCCGCCACCGCCGCCATCCGCACCCCGAAGCTACGCAGCTCCGCCGCGCTGCGCCGGATCCGGGTACGCCGGAACGCCTCGCCGGGGGTCTGCACCACCTCTGGCCCACCCTCGGCCCGCACCTGGCCGGTCGGCCGCTCGTAGGTCCGGCGGTGCTGCGTGACCGGGCTGCGGGTCACCGGTTGCGAATGGAACTCGACCGGCACGGGCTCCCCCGGCACCGGTTGCGTGGCAGGCTCGACCAGGTCGGGCCGGAGCTCGTTGTAGATAGTCCCGGCGATGTACATGCCGGGGTAGTACAGCTCCCACGCCCAGCACCAGGACAGGCAGCGCTCCTCCAGGATGAGCTCGTCCACATCGGCCCAGCCGTCCCAGGCGATGCGGTGGTCGAGCACCCAGTACACGTTGTCCTCGTCGATGAGCAGCAGGTCGATGCGCTCGAGAAAACGGATCGCCCAGCCGTCGGCGGTGGCCAGGTCGCGGTCCGCGTCGGTCGGGTCGGGGATGTGCACGTCGACGTCGGTGGCCACCCGGATCGGCGCGAGCCGGTCCACGGTCGGCGCCCACTCGAAGTAGGCCTCCAGCGCCCCCCGGCCGTGGGCGACGGCGTCGCCGCACTCCGCCGCGCGGTCCGGCGGCAGGGCACGGAGCTGGTCGCGCACGGACCGCTCGTAGGCATGCCGGACCCGGGGCAGGACGATGGCTGCCGGCCAGTCCCACATGCCAGGGAAGTAGTAGATCGCGAGGGCGTCGTGCAGCGCCCGGTCTACCACCGCGGTCGGCCGCCACCCGGCCGGCTGCCCGTCGGCGGGCTCCAGGTTCTGCCGGGCCCGGGCACCGAAGTCCCACGCCCGCCGGCATCGCAGGAAGCTGGCGCGGTCCGCTGGCTGGATGAGGTAGTCCACCGATGGCGTCCTCAGTGGCCGTGCGGCCAGGGGTCGTCCAGCGACCAGCGGCAGCGGTCGGCACCCCCGGTCATCGACTCCAGCTCCGCGAGCAGGTCGGTGAAGAACGCCGGCCAGCGGTCGGGGTCGTCCGGCCAGTCGCCGGTGTAGAAGATCCAGGCATCGGGGGACCGCGCCGCCAGGTCGACCATCGCCCCGTCGTCGACCCGGAGCCACGTGTAGTCCTGGCCACGACGCTCGACGTAGACCATCTCGCCGGGTGCCGGCGGGTGGTCCAACATGTCGCGGCTGAGCTCGTCGGTGTTCACCGCGCCTCCTGAGCGCCAGAGTAGGCGGCCCGGACGTCCAGAGTAGGCGGCGATGTCCTGTCCGGGAAGACGTCGTCCGGACGACGTCAGCCGCGGGCCTTGTACTCCCGCAGCAGGCCGCGGCTGATGATGGTCTTCTGGATCTCGCTGGTGCCCTCGCCGATCAGCAGGAACGGCGCCTCCCGCATCAGCCGCTCGATCTCGTACTCCGTGGAGTAGCCGTAGCCGCCATGGATCCGGAACGCCTCCTGGGTCACCTCGACGCAGTACTCCGAGGCGAGGTACTTCGCCATCCCGGCCTCGACGTCGTTGCGCTCGCCGGAGTCCTTCAGCCGGGCAGCGTTGACCATCATCAGGTGCGCCGCCTCGATCTTGGTGGCCATCTCGGCCAGCTTGAACGCGATGGCCTGGTGGTCGGCGATCTGCTTGCCAAAGGTCCTGCGCTGCTGGGCGTAGGCGATGGCCAGCTCGAACGCGCGTAGCATCACCCCGCAGCCGCGGGCCGCCACGTTCACCCGGCCGATCTCGACGCCGTCCATCATCTGGTAGAAGCCACGGCCCCGGCCGGCTGGGCCACCGAGCACCGCGGTCGCGGGGACCCTTGCCCCGGCCAGGACCATCTCGGTGGTCTCGACACCCTTGTAGCCCATCTTGTCGATCTTGCCGGGGATGGTCAGGCCGGGCGCGACCTCGCCGAAGCCGGGCTCCTTCTCGACCAGGAAGGTGGTCATGTTCTTGTAGACCGACTCGGCGCCCTCGTCGGTGCGGACCAGGGTGGCCACCACGCCGGACCGGGCGCCGTTGGTCAGCCACATCTTCTGGCCGTCGAGCACCCACTCCTCGCCGTCCTCGACCGCCCTGGATGTGATCGCCGCGACGTCGGACCCGCAGCCGGGCTCGGACATGGAGAAGGCGCCGCGGACCTCGCCAGCGGCCATCCGCGGCAGAAGGCGGCGTTTCTGCTCCTCGGTGCCGTGCTGGGTGATCATGTACGCGACGATGAAGTGCGTGTTGATCACCCCAGACACGCTCATCCAGCCGCGGGCGATCTGCTCCACGACCAAGGCGTAGGTCAGCAGGGACTCGCCGAGGCCGCCGTACTCCTCGGGGATGGTGAGCCCGAACAGGCCCATCTCCTTCATGTGCTCGACGATCGCCTCGGGGAACTCGTCGCCGTGCTCGAGCTCGGTCGCGGTCGGGATGATCTCCTTGTCCACGAACTCGCGGACGGCGGCGACGATCTCCTGCTGCGTCTGGGTGAGACCAGCGGTCTGTGCGAGCCGGGCCATGTCGGGCTCCTCGGGTACGTCGAGACTGGTTACCCGCCAGTATCCCGCGCAGCCGGCCCGGCGCCCGCACCTGTCCGGACGGGATGTACGGGATAGCCAGACTGCCGTGGCGGTGGCTCGGTCCGACCTGCCCTCCCCGCATAGGCCGGACTGGAGGCAACCGCAAGATCAAGATCAATGATTTCACGGTGTCGATGCGGTGAGATCAATGGTTCGGGTTGCCTACCCATCATGTTCACGAGCGGATGCGGACCAGATCTGGCCGGTGTGGAGAGGGTGCTGGCCACGGCGTTTCGCCGAGACTGGCCACCTAAGCCGGAATGATGCATGCTCACGCCACGCAGCAACACATTTCGCTGCGTCAACGTGACCGACCCCTCAAGAAGGTGGAGAGAGCCATGTCGCAGGACTGTCCCCCGCTCTGGCGCGACCCGTTGTTCAGCCCTGGTGACCGGTTTCCGCTCGGCCCGCCGCACGGCGTTCTGGACGACTGCCAGGAAGGGCCGAGCGGCCCGGCCACCCGCCCGTTCTCGCTGCGGCACGTCGTGGCCAGCGCCCGGACCGACACACCGCCGACCTGGCGCTACACCTACTGCCCGCAACGTCAGATCGCACTGGTGCACGACGTGGACGGATCGCTGATCCCGCTGCTCAAACACACCAAGCCCGGCGCAACACCCGCTCCAACCTCCGGCTTCTCCGACTCCGATCCGAACAATCCGTCGCCCGAGGAGGTCGGCCTTCCCGACTACCAGCAGACGACGGCATGTCCGGGCCAGAGCGGCGGCACGCGGCGGCCGAGGCGCGCGTCCCGCCATCCCAGGTGACCAACCGACCGGACGGTGTCCGGGACTTCGCCACAAACATGAACGGCGCGCTGGCCAGCAAGACCCTGGCCGCCGCGCTTCTGACCCGAATCCGCGATTAGCTGGGTGGGTTGATCTTCGGCTGGTGTTGTTGATCTTTGTGGGGGTTGTTTTGGTGTTTGGGTGTGCTGGTGGCCCGGGTGAGCGCGCCGGGTTCGCGGGTTCCGGTGGTGGGTTGGGCCGTGGGCGGCGGCGGTCAGGTCGGGGTGGGCAGGGCGCGGATGCGGGTGAGGATTTCGGCCAGGAGGGAGTGGCCGGGGGGTGGTCGCAGGGTGAGGGTGACCTGCCCCGCATTTTCCGGACAGCTTCCTTACGGCTAGTTCATGCTGCGAGCTGCCTGTTCAGGTATTCGTTGTGGACCTCTAGTGGGGTCCTGTAACCAAGACCTGAGTGGAGACGTTGC
>Ga0307470_10000239_pt1 | contig 35798 bp, 33 predicted proteins | sample atmos_gasesAM3C__FD_204565 | JGI IMG/M metagenome (GOLD analysis project Ga0307470, IMG submission 204565) | Hardwood forest soil microbial communities from Morgan-Monroe State Forest, Indiana, United States - atmos_gasesAM3C_05 | ecosystem: Environmental > Terrestrial > Soil > Temperate forest... | reverse complement strand
CACATACGGGGACACCGGCCCACTCTACGGACCGAGGTTAGTGCGCAGATCCACCAGCCCAGACCAGCAAACCCGCAGGTCAACGACACGCACATCGTAGTGGATCTTCATCGTGATAAGAGTCGGGTAGTACGTCCTGGCAAGGGTGCCCCGTCAGGCCAGCAGCGTGTACTCGCCTTCGCAAGATTCCAAAAGGAACGTCGCATGCAATCGACATGGGGTGCCTTCGGTCCGGCCGGGTTCAGAGGATGGCGAGAGGGTGTGGTCACCACATCCGGAAACGCTGGAAGGGGCGGCCCCGACCGGGACCGCCCCTTCCGCTGTGGTGCGTGCTGTGCCAGCGACCGGATCAGAAGTCCATGTCGCCGCCGGGCATACCGCCACCGCCCGCCGGCGTCGGGTTCCTCTCCGGCTTCTCGGCCACGACGGCCTCGGTGGTCAGGAACAGCGCCGCGATGGAGGCGGCGTTCTGCAGCGCGGACCGGGTCACCTTGGCCGGCTCGACGATGCCCGCCTTGGCCATGTCGACGTACTCACCGGTCGCGGCGTTCAGGCCGTGGCCTACCTCGAGGCCCTTGACCTTCTCCGCCACCACGCCGCCCTCAAGGCCGGCGTTGATCGCGATCTGCTTGAGCGGAGCCTCCAGCGCGATACGCACGATGTTGGCGCCGGTCGCCTCGTCGCCCTCCAGCTCAAGCTTCTCGAACGCGGTCACCGCGGCGTTCACCAGGGCGACGCCACCGCCGGGCACGATGCCCTCCTCGACGGCCGCCTTCGCGTTGCGGACGGCGTCCTCGATGCGGTGCTTGCGCTCCTTCAGCTCGACCTCGGTGGCCGCGCCGACCTTGATCACCGCGACGCCGCCGGCCAGCTTGGCCAGCCGCTCCTGCAGCTTCTCGCGGTCGTAGTCGGAGTCGCTGCGCTCGATCTCGGCACGGATCTGGTTGACTCGGCCCTGGATCTGGTCCTGGTCGCCAGCGCCCTCGACGACGGTCGTCTCGTCCTTGGTCACGACCACCTTGCGGGCCCGGCCGAGCAGGTCGAGGGTGGCGTTCTCCAGCTTGAGGCCGACGTCCTCGCTGATGACCTGGCCGCCGGTCAGGATGGCCATGTCACCCAGCATCGCCTTGCGGCGGTCGCCGAAGCCCGGCGCCTTGACGGCGACCGACTTGAACGTGCCGCGGATCTTGTTGACTACCAGGGTGGCCAGGGCCTCGCCCTCGACGTCCTCGGCGATGATCACCAGCGGCTTGCCGGACTGCATGACCTTCTCCAGCAGCGGGAGCAGGTCCTTGACCGACGAGATCTTGGAGTTGGTGATGAGGATGTAGGGGTCCTCGAGCACCGCCTCCATGCGCTCGGCGTCGGTCACGAAGTACGCCGAGATGATGCCCTTGTCGAAGCGCATGCCCTCGGTGAGCTCCAGCTCCAAGCCGAAGGTGTTGCTCTCCTCGACGGTGATCACGCCCTCCTTGCCGACCTTGTCCATGGCCTCGGCGATGATCTCGCCGACCGTGGTGTCAGCAGCGGAGATGGACGCGGTCGAGGCGATCTGCTCCTTGCTCTCGACCGGCTTGGCGATGTTCAGGAGGTGCTCGGAGACGGACTCGACGGCCTTCTCGATGCCGCGCTTGAGGGCCATCGGGTTGGCGCCGGCGGCGACGTTGCGCAGGCCCTCACGGACCAGCGCCTGAGCGAGCACGGTGGCCGTCGTCGTGCCGTCACCGGCCACGTCGTCGGTCTTCTTGGCAACTTCCTTGACCAGCTCGGCCCCGATCTTCTCCCACGGGTCCTCAAGCTCGATCTCCTTGGCGATGCTCACACCATCGTTGGTGATGGTGGGCGCGCCCCACTTCTTCTCCAGTACGACGTTGCGCCCCTTCGGGCCCAGCGTCACCTTGACGGCGTCGGCAAGGACGTTCATGCCGCGCTCGAGCCCGCGGCGCGCCTCCTCGTCGAACGCGATCATCTTGGCCATTCGGTGTGGTCCTCCGTCATGGGTTGGACACAGGGTCTGGCCGGATTCGGTGCCCGCGACGGACGGCCCCGGTGGCGGGATGATCTCCCGCACGGGGCCTCACCGCCCAGCCCTTTGGCACTCGACTGTCGAGAGTGCCAGTGCCAGGTTTAGCACTCGAACCCATCGAGTGCAAGCAGCCCCTGCCCCCAGGCCAGCCGTCACCCCCGTCACCCCGTCACGCTGTGGTCACCTCCCAGCGTTGTGGTCACCTATGGGGCGCCCGAGGCGACGTGTGGTCACCTATGCGCCTTGTGGTGACCTCATGGGGTGACAAGGGAACGAGAGGTCACCACAACGCCGAGAGGTGACCACAGCGTGACGGCGGAGGATGGCAAGCGGCCCGGCCCCGGATCTCCGGGGCCGGGCCGCTTGTCTGGTCTCTGGGTCAGGCGATCACACGAACGCTGTCCGCCTGCGGGCCCTTGGCGCCCTGGGCAACGTCGAACTCGACGCGCTGGCCTTCCTCAAGCGACTTGAACCCGTCCTGCAGGATGGCGGAGAAGTGGACGAAAACGTCCTGGCCGCCGTCAACGGCAATGAAGCCGTAGCCCTTCTCAGCGTTGAACCACTTCACGGTGCCCTGTGCCACGTGCACTCCTTGCTCATTGCACTCGGGCGCCACACCTCGCGGAGCCCGGGTCTCGTCAGGCTCCGCACTACGTGATACTGCAGAAGAACACTGAACTACGACCGAGCGCGACGGTACACGATTTGAGCCCCGGGGGCACTAGGTCGGGCGAGAAGATCCACCCGATGGGATCATGCCGTCACTCAGCGTAGACCTGCCTCCCGCGCGGACCGCAGCGACGGCGAGATCGTGTACGTCGGACCGACCCGATCGGCCACCGCGTCCAGCGTTTTCAGGCCCTCGCCGGTGTTGAAGAGCACCGTCTCCGCGGCCGGGTCGAGCAGCCCGGCGTCGAGCAGCTTGCGCAGCACCGCCACGGTGACGCCACCCGCCGTCTCGGCGAAGATCCCGGTCGTGCTGGCCAGCAGGGCGATGCCGGCCCGGATCTCGTCGTCGGTCGCGTCCGCGATGGCCCCACCGGTACGGCGGACGACGTCCAGCGCGTACGGTCCGTCCGCCGGGTTGCCGATGTTCAGCGACTTGGCGATGCCAGTCGGCTTGACCGGCCGCACCGCGTCGTGCCCGGCCGCGAACGCCGCTGAGATCGGGTTGCAGCCGGCCGACTGGGCACCGTACACCGCGCACGGCGCGCCCTCCACCAGCCCGGTGTCGACCAGCTCGCCGAAGGCCTTGTCGATCTTGGTCAACAGCGACCCGGAGGCCATCGGCACGACGACCTGGGCCGGCAGCCGCCAGCCGAGCTGCTCGGCCACCTCGTAGCCGAGCGTCTTGGAGCCCTCGGCGTAGTACGGCCGGACGTTGACGTTGACGAACGCGGTGTCCTCGAAGTCGTCGGTCTCCAGCAGCTCCGAGCACAGCCTGTTCACGTCGTCGTAGGAACCGTCGACGGCGACCAGGGTGCCGCCGTAGACGGCGGTCGTGACGATCTTGCCGGGCTCCAGGTCGGCCGGGATGAAGACGACGGACGGTACGCCGGCCCGGGCGGCGTGCGCCGCCACCGAGTTGGCCAGGTTGCCGGTCGACGCGCAGGCGACCCGGCCGAAGCCCAGCTCACGGGCCGCGGTCAGGGCCACCGAGACGACCCGGTCCTTGAACGAGTGCGTCGGGTTGGCCGAGTCGTCCTTGACCCACAACGTTCGCATGCCGAGCTCGGCGGCCAGCCGGTCGGCCCGCACCAGCGGGGTGCCGCCCGGGTTCAGGGTGACCCGGACGGCCGGGTCCTGGCCAGCCGGCAGGAGCGCGGCATACCGCCAGATGTTCGCCGGCCCGGCCTCGATCTGGGCCCGGCTCACAGCGGCCAGCGCGGCGTCGTCGTAGCCGATCTCCAAGGGGCCGAAACACTCGTAGCAGGCATGCTGTGGGCCGAGCGGGTAGGTCGCCCCGCAGTTGCGGCACTTTAGCCGGTCAGCCGGGGACGGAGCGACGCTCGGGGCGTCGTCAAGCAGTGTCATACGAGGCCTCTCCTCATCTTTCCCGCATTGCCGCGGGCCGGACTTGGCACCTTGTCGCGCGCGGCCTCGTCGGAGAGGTACGCGTGGTGGTTGCCGGGGCTTCGCAGGGCCGTTCCCTCTGCCCCTCTGGATGAGCTCGATGTTCAGTTGTGGTCATATTGAAACATGCCTGGCCGGGCTGGCGACCGCCCGATAGAAGGAATCATGCCGTCGCGCGAGGACGTCCGGAGGTTCGGCCGGCGCGGTGCCGGGTCGCGGGCTGGCCGGTCCGGGTGCTGCCGGCCGCTGGCGGGTTGGTGCCGGTCCGGGTGCTGCCGGCCGCTGGCGGGTTGGTGCCGGCCCGGTGCCGGGCAGGTCGCGGGCAGGTTGCCCGCACCACCGGCCGGGACGCCGTACAAGTGCCCGTCGGTCGGCTCACAGCCAGGCTGGACCTGACGGGCCGGACGGCCGGTCGTAGCGGGTGTCCGCGCCGTGCCCGGTCAGCACCAGCACGCCGAGTACCAGCAGAAAAACCAACAGCACCAGCAGCTCCATGGCTTCAGGATGCGCCCGCCGGGCCGGCGGAGCGAGTGGCAGAGCTGCCTGTTGTCATTGACTTTCTGCCATGCTGGTCGACATGGCGGAACACCGCATCCGCAACGTCGCCGTGCTGGCCCCGGACCGGGTCTCACCGTTCGAGCTCGCGGTCGCCTGCGAGGTCTTCGGGCTGGACCGCAGCGCCCAGGGGCTGCCTCGCCCGGACTTCGCCGTGGTCCGCTGGCAGCGCGGGCCGATCGCCACGCTGGCCGGCTTCGGCATCGACACGCCGCACCGGCTGGACCGGGCCGCGGTGGCCGACCTGCTGATCATGCCGAGCTGGCCGGACCTGGCCGTGCCGCCCCCGGCTGCGGTATGCCGGACGCTGCGGGCGGCGGTGGACCGCGGCGCGTGGGTGCTCGGCTTCTGCTCGGGGGTGTTCGCGCTGGCCTACGCCGGGCTGCTGGCCGGCAGGCGGGCCACCACGCACTGGTTCTACGCCGCCGACTTCGCGGCCCGGTTCCCCGACGTCGAGCTCGACCCCGCGGTGCTCTACGTCGCCGACGACGGTCCGGTCATGACCAGCGCCGGCACCGCGGCCGCGATCGACCTGTGCCTGCACGTCGTGCGTACCGTCGAGGGTCCGGACGTGGCCAACGCGATCGCCCGCCGGATGGTGGTGCCGCCACACCGCGAGGGCGGTCAGGCGCAGTACGTCGACCTGCCGGTGCCGGCCGCGGCGGACTCCCTGGCGCCGCTGCTGGAGTGGATGACGCGGCACCTCGCCATCGAGCAGCCGGTCGAGGAGCTGGCCCGGCGGGCGATGATGTCGCCCCGGACGTTCGCCCGGCGCTTCCGGGCCGAGACCGGTACGACGCCGCACCACTGGCTGACCGGCCAGCGGGTGCTGCACGCACAGCAGCTGCTGGAGACGACCGAGCACGACGTAGAGGCGGTCGCCCGGCTGTGCGGGCTGGGCAACGCGGCCACCCTGCGGCACCACTTCACCCACCGGGTCGGCACCCCGCCGCTGCGGTACCGGCAGGCCTTCCGCCGCGCCGTGCTGGCCTCCTGACGCCGCGAGTGTGGTCACCACTCGGCGTTGTGGTCACCTTTCGTTGGTCCGCCACGGCGTGTGGTCACCTCTGCGCCGTGTGGTGACCTGTCGTCGTCCGGCATGCCCATGTGGTCACCTACACGCCGTGTGGTGACCACATGGGGTGTCAAGGCAACAAGAGGTCACCACACGGCGCAGAGGTGACCACACGCCGTCCGGGGACGGCGCGTCTCCGTTTATGGCGGATTGACGTCCGCCAGGTACCATGTGACACATGGAACTTGGCGGAACCACGATCTCTCAGCTCAGGCGCGGTGCGCTGGAGTACTGCGTGCTGGCCCTGCTCCGCGACGGCGAGCAGTACGGGTTCGAGCTGGTCCGCACGCTCAGCTCCATCGACGGCATGGTCACCAGCGAGGGCACCATCTATCCCCTCCTGTCGCGGCTGCGCCGCGACGGCGTGGTGGAGACGACCTGGCAGGAGTCGGAGTCCGGCCCACCACGGCGGTACTACCGGCTGACCGACCTTGGCCGGCGCTCGCTCAACGGCTTCGTGGAGGAGTGGATCCGGTTCCGCAACGCCGTCGACCGACTGCTCTCCACTGACGAGACTGGGAGGAAGGGATGAAGCCCGTGCAGGCCGAGGCATTCGTCGATGACTACCTGCGCAGACTGGACGCCGCCGCCTGGATGCTGTCCCCAGATCGGCGCACGGAGCTGGCCACAGAGATCCGGGACCACATCGAGGCGGCGCTGCGATCCGCCGGCAGCCGGGACGAGGTCGCCGTACGCAACGTGCTGGAGCGACTCGGCCGGCCGGAGGAGATCGTGGCGGCCGCGATGGAGACGCCGCCCGCGGCCGCCAGGGCAAAGCCGACGGCAACGCTGCGCGCCGGCGGCCTTGAGGTGGCGACGATCATCCTGTTCGCGGTCGGCTGGATCTTGTACGGGATCGGCACGCTTGTCGCCATGGGGCTCGTCTGGGTGTCCCACCGGTGGACCCGCCGCGACAAGATCGTCGCGACCGCGCTGGTCGGGGCTCCCGTCATACTCCTTGTCACGCAGCTCCTGGCACTACTGCCCTTTGTTCTCGCACCCTTCGCCCCCATCCTGGCGGTCCTCGGCAGCATCGCCGCCGCGATCCACCTCGGCGTGCGGGCCAGCCGGCTGAGCCAGGAGGATGCCGCCCGGTAGGACACGGTTTGGTAACAGCCGCCGCAACGGCACGGCGTTGGCCAACTCTTGAGGACGAGGACGCAAACAAACCTGCTGTATCGGGCGTCCTCAACCACAGGGGAGGGTCAGATGATGAGACCTCGACATGCCGTCGCCGCCGCGGGAGTGGCGGCGGCCCTAATTGCCGGGTCCGGAGCCGTGGAGCTAGCCCCGGCGTACCTGTCCCAGGCGGCCGCGGCACCGGTGGCCGCCGCCAGGACGGGGCTGGTGGATGCACCGCTGGCCACCGCGACCGCGGCAACTGTGGCGGCGCCGACCAGCCGGCCGCAGCTCTACCGCGAGACCGTGCGGTACGGCGCCCGGGACACCAGCCCGTACCAGATCAGCCACGTCTACGAGGTGCAGATCCGGCTGGCCCGGACCGGCATCTACAAGGGGCCGGTCACCGGCTACTTCGGCACCGCCACGCTCGCGGCGGTGAAGGCCTTCCAGAGGTCGCAGCGGCTGTCCCAGACCGGCGTGGTCAACCAGGCCACCTGGACCCGGCTGATCACCGTCTCCCGGCAGCGGTCGCCGGGCTGGTACCAGGTGCCCGCGGCGTGCAAGGCGGCCGGCTGGCACACCTGCTACTCGCGCTCGACGTACGAGGTGTTCACCTTCTACAGCGGCACCCTGTGGAACACCTGGCTGGTCCGCGGCGGTGCGGCCGGGCTGCAGACAGTGCTCGGCACGTACCGGGTGTACTGGCAGGACATCGACCACCGTTCCGCGATGTTCGACAACGCGCCGATGCCGTACTCGCAGTTCTTCTACGGTGGCGAGGCCCTGCATGGCAGCGCGACGATGATGGACCCACGGCTGGGGCACTCGCACGGCTGCGTGAACATGTACATCGAGGACGCCACCGAGCTGTGGCGGCTGACCGGCGGCAGGGCGCACGTCGTCACCGTGTACGGCGCCTGGCGCTGACATCGGAGGCGCTGGCACGGGGTCTGGTAGCACTGGGACGCTGCGGAACGCTCTGGTGCCACCAGGCCCAGTGCCACCCCGGCCGTCATTAGGCTGGCCGGCGTGGAAGACAAGCGGCTCACCCTGAACACCCGGCTGACCACCGCGCCGCTGGACCAGCGGCGGGGTATCGTCCGGCTGCATCGTGAGGTGCTCACCGTGCTGGGCCTGCGCTCGTGGGATCCCGTGCTGCTGGCCACGCCCTCGCGGCCGGGGCGTGCCGGCCGGTCCACCGGCGCGCTGGCCGCCATCGCCCGGGACGGCGTGCCCCGGGGCACCGTCCTCTGCGACGACCTGACCCTGGGCAACCTCCAGGTCACCGACGGTGCGCCGGTCGACGTCTCCCCGGCCCCGCTGGTCGAGGCCCATCGGGTGGTCCTAGCCGGCACAGCGGACGTTCAGGCGTTGGTCTCCCCCGAGATGCTGCGGCTGGCCCTGCTGGGCAAGATGGTCTCCGCGGGCGACAACGTCTCGCTGCTGCCGCAGGACGTGCAGCCGCGGCCCGGTGACCGGGCCGCCGAGCTGGCCACCGCCCGGCGCAGCCTGTCCACCGCGATGGGGTACGCCTGGACCACCACGCTGGTCACCGTGACCGGATGCGAGCCGGCCGGGCCGGTCCTGGTCACCATGAGCACGGTGGTGTCCTGGCGGGACGGCGGCTCGACGGCGAGCAGCGCCACGCCCAGCCCGGCCGACCGCAACCTGGCTACGACCACCGCCGAGGAGGACGCCGTACCCCCGCCGAGCCTGGACGACCTGCCCGGGGTGCAGGCCCAGGCCAGCCAGCTCCGCGAGTGGCTCGACCTCGGCTTCCACCACACCGACGTGCTGGCCAGGCTGGGCACCACGCCGCGGCTTGGCGTGCTGGTCACCGGCCCCGCCGGCTCCGGCAAGACGACGCTGGTCCGCGCGGTGGCGGCGGCGGTCGGCGCGTCGGTGGTACGGCGGTGGGCGCCCGGGCTGGCCGCGATGCCGGCCGACGTCGCCGCCCGGGAGCTGCGCGGCGCGCTGGCCGAGGCGGCCCGGCGGACGCCGTGCGTGCTGCTGGTCGAGGACGTCGAGGCGCTGGCCCCGCGGGACGGCGGCCCGGGCGGGGCAGGCTCGCAGGGCGCCAGCCCGATCGGGACAGTGCTGCTGGCGGCGGTCCGGCAGGCGGCCGGCACGCGGGGGGTGGCCGTGGTGTGCACCACGGCGCACCCCGAAGCGGTCACCCCGGCCCTGCGCCACCCCGGCGCGCTGGACCATGAGCTCGCCGTCCCGCTGCCGGACAAGGCGGGCCGGCGGGCGCTGCTGGAGGTGCTGCTGCGGTCGGCCCCGCTGGCGCCCGACGTGCACCTGGACGAGGTGGCCGGCCGGACGCCGGGGTTCGTGGTGGCGGACCTGATCGCGCTACGCCGGGAGGCCGCGGTGCGGGCGGCGGCCCGGCAGCGCACCGCGCCGAACCCGACCATCGGCCAGCAGGACCTGCTCGGCGCGCTGGACGTGGTCCGGCCAACCGCGATGAGCGACTCGACGCTAGACGTGCCGCGGTCCTCGCTGGACGACGTCGGCGACATGGCGCAGACCAAGCAGGCGCTGACCGAGACGGTGCTGTGGCCGCTGCGGTACCCGGACACGTTCTCCCGGCTCGGCGTGCGGCCGCCGCGCGGTGTGCTGCTGTACGGGCCGCCGGGCTGCGGGAAGACGTTCCTGGTCAAGGCGGTCGCCGGGTCCGGCCAGCTCAACGTGCTGGCGGTCAAGGGTGCCGAGCTGCTGAGCAAGTGGGTCGGTGAGAGCGAGCGGGCGGTCCGGGAGCTGTTCCGCCGGGCCCGGGAGGCGGCGCCGACGTTGATCTTCCTGGACGAGGTGGACGCGCTGGCCCCGGTGCGCGGCCAGGCCTCCGACGGCGGCGTCACCGACCGGGTGGTCGCCGCGCTGCTCACCGAGCTGGACGGCGTGGAGGAGCTGCGCGACGTCGTGGTCATCGGGGCCACCAACCGTCCCGACCTGGTCGACCCGGCCCTGCTGCGGCCGGGCCGGCTGGAGCGGCTGATCTCGGTGCCGCCGCCGGACGCCGAGGCCCGGGCGGCCATCCTGCGGGCCACTGCCCGGGAGGTGCCGCTGGCGGCCGACGTCGACCTGGACGCACTGGCCAAGCAGCTCGACGGCTACAGCTCGGCGGACTGCACCGCCGTGGTGCGGGAGGCCGCGCTGGCGGCGATGCGGCGCTCGCTGGACACCCCGGACGTGACGGCGGCCGACGTCGCGGCGGCCCGGTCCGCCGTACGGCCGTCGCTCGACCCGGCCCAGGTCGCCTACCTGGCCGGCTATGCCGACCAGCACCGCCCCACCTGAGCCGGCATGGGCTGAGCATGGGCCATCCCAGGCAAGGCGACCGTCAGGCCCGGACGCTGCCGGTCACCGCGGCGGGGCCCGCCCCATGCGCCCCCGGTGGGTGGCGGAGGGGGCGGCCAGCCGGGCGGCACGTTGGTCCGGCGTCCGCGCCTGGCCACGACAAGGATGCCGAGCAGGATCGCGATGGCGACTACGGCGATGCCGCCGATGATCAGCCCGGTGCTCGAGCCGTGGCTGGCCCCGGCAACGGTCGGGCAGGGCGACGGCGACGGCGACGGCGACGAGGGACCGGCGCAGTTGTCGGTCCGGTCCGGTAGGCCGGGCCGGGCTCTGGGCCGGGCCGGCGCTGGCCGCCGAGCTGAGCTCGTCGAAGACCGGGTTCGGCGCGTTGACCGGGATGTCCCGGGTGATGGCGTAGTACGGGCGGACAATGCCCATCCCGGTGGCGTTGTCCGGGCCGGGCTGGTCGGCGTCGTCGGTGAGGGTGGCCAGGATGCGCGCCACGACCTGGCGGTTGCTGAGCCGCGGATATTTCGACCAGACCAGCGCGATCGCCGCGGACGTGACGGCTGCCGAGTTGCTTGTGCCATCGCCGTAGCCGCCTTGGCCCGCCGCGTTGATCCCGTACATGTGCACGCCCGGCGCGGCGACGTCCACATAGTCCTGGCGCCCGGTCTGCGGCCAGACGTGCTTGTCCGCGTCGACCGCGCCGACCGCGAGCACGCCGCGGCATGCGGCCGGGTGGTAGGCCGGGTTGGTGGTGTCACCCGCGTCACCAGAGGCCGCCACGACGACGGCGCCCGCTCGCAGCGCATAGCTGACGGCGTCCTGAACCTCGCGTGGGCAGTTGTCGGGGAAGCCTGCCCCGTCAGCAACCTGAGAAATGTTGATGACCCGAGCGCCATGATCGACAGCCCATCTGACACCCGTCGAGAACACCGACACGCCGTTCTCACGGCCAGTGGAGTTGACCACGATCGATAAAATTTTTGCCCGCGACACGATACCGACCAGATCGGCCGAGCTGCCTTGGCCCGCGATCCACGCCGCCATCCGAGTGCCGCGGCCCTCCCGGTCGGTGTCAGTTCCTCCGCTCCCGCCGACATCTCCGCCCCAGACATCCTCGTCCTCGGTGAGCCAGGTGGTGCGCTCGCGCTCCTGCTTGTCACCGCCGGCACCGTGACTGCCCGACATGGGCATGCCGCCAGCGCCCCCGCCAGCCAAGCCACCCAGAGCCGCGCTGGCGCCCGATCCGGTCAACCCACCGGATCCGACCTGGCCACCCGGTCCCGTAAAGCCCCCCGGCTCCCGCGCCTCCGCCTGCTCCCGCGCCTGCTCCCGCTCCGGCACCGAACCCACCGCCGACGGCGGAGCCGACCCCAAAACCACCAGCACCGAGGCCGGGGCGCCCAACCCACCGCCACCCCCACCGGCGAGTGACGAGGTGGGGGTCGTACGGGCTGCCAGACGGGTAGCCCGGCTGGCCCGCGGTGGACAATCTGCTCGCTTGGCCTAGGCCGGGGGGAAGCGCTCGGGTCGCCGCTGCCGAGCCGGTCACCGAGCGGCTGGCCCACTGGTAGCCGGCGCCGCCTGGTAGGCCGGATGTCCCACCGACACTGGGACCGCCACCCGTTGTGACCCATTGACCTGCCTTGCTCACGGGATTCGAGTCGATGTACTGGGCAGTGACCTCCGGCGAAATCTGGTTGACCATGATTTCGTTGTAGCGCTGCAGTAGCCTAATCTTCAGGTCCAGGGCACGGCTGTCGCCGCCGGTTGCCCAGTTGAACGTACCCTCGCAACCGAGCGTCTTCTTGTACCACGCGGAGATTATGGGACGCGGTGTCGGTAGCTCGGGCCATCTGCATGCTCTGGTCCGCCAGTGCCCGCGCCGTTGCCTCCGCGGTCCGCAACTGCTTCTGCGCGGCACCGGAAGCCGGCTCCTCCCACACCTCACCCAGCGGCGTGCCGCCCTCGCGCATCGTTGATCTTGGTCGGGTCAAGCTGGTCGAACTCCTTCTTAATCTCGTCGAAGTTCGCATGATAAGTTGAGGTGTCCTGGCCCTGAAAGATCGCGCTCTTCTCGGTCCGAGGGTCGGTCATTCGAACGTCACCGCCTGCTCAGTACGAGCCGGACTGGGTCGAGCCGGACTGGCCTCCCAGGCTGCTCTGGATGTTGGTGTAGGACCGGATGTTCGCCTGCTCCGCGGCTCGGTGGTGCTCGATGGCGCCCCGGATGGATGCCGCTGCCTGCTCAAGATTCTGGATGAGTTGCGTAGTGTAGTTGCGCACCGCGCTCGCGACCTCGTTAGAGGCCTTGCCGAGATATCGCGCGGCCAGCCAACTGTCTGGTCCGAAGCTGACGCCGGCGGCGTCCCGGGCAAGCGCCGTCGGTGTCCCCTCGCCGTCGCCCTTCAGGCTGACCAGCAGGTCTTCGATGAACGTGGCGACGGCTTCCATCTTGTCCAGGTCGTACCGGAGCTTCTTCGGTTCGGGTCCGTGCCCGGCCAGTTCGGGTGGGGCTCGAGATAGATCTCGTACCCGGCCAGCGCGGTTGGGTCGTTCTTGCTCGCATCCTTCTTGTCGAGGTGGATGTGGTAGTGCTCATAGTCAAAGTCCGTGGACACGGGCCTTCCCCTCGCGTACCTGTTATCGGACCCTGCCGCGATAATGCCAGAAGGCCCGTTAGGCCGATTTCAACCCTGGTGATCGCAGAATCTGGTCATACGATGGATCCCTGGCGCTGCCTAGGAATGCTCGGTCACCAGTCAGGGGCAAGTACGACGACCACGCCGTGGACAGACTCGGGCAGGCCGGCGAACCTCGGCAGGACCCGGCTGATCTTCGGGTACTGCGCCGCCAACGCCAGGGCCGCGCGCTGCTCGGCGGTGTTGCCGGGGGTGTAGTAGACCGTGGTGGCGGGCAGCGTGCCGGTAAAGTTACCCACCGCGACCACCCGCCAGCCGCCGGAGCGGAGCTGCCCGGCCACCCGCTCGGCCAGGTGCGGGTGGGTGGTGTTGTTCAGCACGGTGAGCGGCGCGCGGGCCGGTCGGCTGGTGGGTGCGGCCGACGGAGCCGGCGACGCGGGCAGCGGCGCGGGTGCCGGGATAGTGGTGCTGGGCAACGGCGGCGCGGTGCTGGTCGGGCTGGGTGGCATGCTCGGTGGCGTCGGCGTGGAGGCGGACGGCGAAGCGGCGGACGGCGTCGTGGTGATCCCGGGCACGACCGTGCTGGAGGCCGGGGTGACCGGTCGGCCGCGCAGGGCGAGCAGCCCGCCGACCACCAGCAGCACCCCGACCAGGGCACAGGCCGCACCGAGCAGCCGGTAGGCGAGTGCCTGGCGGGCAGCGGCGGCCACCGCGACCTGGGCAGGGGAAGGGCCGGTCGGGGACGCGCCGGGATCGTAGGCCACTGGCGGTCAGGCTCAGACCTCGATGCCGAGGCGGCGGGCCGATCGGGCCCGCTGCCGGCTGGCACGGAGCCGGCGCAGCCGCTTGACCAGCATCGGATCGTGGGCGAGCGCCTGTGGGGTGTCGATGAGCGTGTTCAGCACCTGGTAGTACCGCGTCGCGGACATGGCAAACAGGTCGCGGATCGCCTGCTCCTTGGCGCCCGCGTACCTCCACCACTGCCGCTCGAACGCGAGAATGTCGCGCTCGCGCCGGGTCAGCCCGTCCTCAACCTCGGCCGGCGCGGCCCCCCCGGTTGCGGCCAGTGCTTCGGCGGCGTCCATTTCGCTCCTCGCATCGGCCTCGGACGACACCGGCAAACCATCTGACTGTGGTTCACCGGCCCCCATTACAGCACGTCACCTCCAGGACTGGCCCGACGACGCGCTGGCCACTCGGGCCAAGGGTAAACCGTTACGCCGATGGTCCGCATGATCGAACGGACGTTCGAGTAATCCCCAACTGTGGAAAACCCTGTGGACAACTGGGCTGCCGTAACACCGGGCTGCCCAGACCACCAAGCTGCCCATGACCACCGGGCTGCCCATCCGGAGCCACGCGGCCCGAACCGCTCAGCCCGAACCGAAACAGACGAACGATGCATGCGGGCTCAGCTCGGTCACGACCGCCAACGCCTCCGCCGGCGCCGCGCCGCCGGCAACCTGCCGGTGGTACGGGATCATCACATCGGGAGCCGAGCTGTCGGTCACCCGACCCACGCTGGCGATCACCGTGGTCGACCCGGTGGCCAGCAGGACGGCGACCATGCCGACGATCTCGTCCCCGGTCCGGACGCTGGACCAGCCCAGCTCGCACGCGGACAGGACAACGTGCCGCGGCGGCTGGCGTAGCTGCTGGATGTCGTAGCCCATGAGCGCCCCACCGGCAAGATCCAACGACGAGAACAGCGCGTTCCCGGACTCATGGTGACCGTGCGCCGCGATGTGGGCGAGCGGTGTGCCGTCAAGACAGCCGAGCGTCGCGGCCGGCGTCGCGGCCGAGCCGGTGAGGCGGACCGCGCCGGGCAGGACTTCGGCGATCGAGCTGATCTCCCGGTCACCATGGTCGATGTCGGGGCCGGCGACGAGCACCGCGGGCCGCACCGCCTCCAGCCCGCCGTCCACGGCGCGGCTACCTGCGGTCAGCCACGCGGTCGCCGATGGCGTCACCACCACCGGCCGGCCGCGCAACGGCGGAAGCTGCAGCCACGGCACCGTGAACAGCGCACCGGTCGGGACCACCACGACCTTCCGATCGCCGGCCTCGGCCAGCAACGGGCCGACCAGCAGGTCGGCGAGCCCCTGGCTGTCGTGCCGGGTGGCCCGGACCAGGGTGTCCATCATCCGGCCGGGGACGGCTCGCGCCGCCAGCGTGTCGAGGTCCACGTGCAGCCGGCGGAGCCAACCGTCGATCTGGGCCTGGTCGCCCAGCCAGGCCAGCCGAGCCGTCCCGCGGCCCAGCACGAGGGCGCCGAGCCGGTGGCGGCTGCCCAGGTAGATGATCATGGTGTCGTCCCCGAGCCGGTCCAGCACGGCCGGCATGGTCGCCACCGGTGTCGTCACGCCGGTGCCGGTCCGGAACCAGGCCCGCTCGCGCACGGTGCGCTCCAGCTCGGCGCGACGGGCGCGGAGCTGACCGGCCGACTCGCCGCGCCGGTCCGGCTGCTGCGACATGACCATCAGCCGCCGCAGCTCGCCCAGGGCCAGGGCGGCCTCCGGGTCATCGGGCGGGCGCACTGGCGGCAGCCGGAACGCCTGTGCCCGAATCAGCTCGGTCCACTCGAAGACCCGACCGACACGGCCGCTGTCCAGCGCCATGGTGAGCCCGGCCGCGGCCAGCTCGCGTCCGTGGATCGCTACCCCGCTCTGCAGGTCGGCACTGCCGAGCAGGCTGCGATGCTGGTGCAGCCGGGCCAACCCGGCCCGCAGATGGTCGGACTGGCGGCGGATGTCACCGCGCTCAGCGGCGAGCTCGGCGTACGCGATGTGCCAGAGCAGGCGGAGGTCGAGCGGATCCCCTGGCCGCGGCGCCCGGACCCGCTCGGCTCCCGCGACCGCCTTGGCCGGCGCGCCCGCCCGCAGGTACGCGCGGACGGCGAGCAACGCCGCCATCCGCCCGTCGTTGGCCAGCCCGAGCTCGGCCAGGCGGGCGGCGATCCGGACGCCGCGCCGCGCGAGCGGCAGCGGCGGCGCCGCCCGGGCGAAGTCCGCCCACAGCCGCGCGAGGGCCGCGAGCTCGGCACCGGTCTGGTTGCCTCGGGCAAGGAAGTGCCGCCGCGCCGTGGCCGCCCAGCGCTCCGCCAGATCCGGCTCGCCGGCCAGCAGCGCCACTGACGCGCGGGTGAGCGCGGCCCCGGCATGGTCCTCACTGAGCCGCCGCCGCCGGAACGCCGCAATGGCCTGGTCGAGCTCGCACCCCGCGTCCGCCACCAGCCCGGCGGCGAGCAGCACCCGCGCCTTGTCCACCGCGATGACCGGCAGGTACGACGGCAGGTGCTCGGCGCATTCGCGGACCGCGACGTCGAGCAGGCGCAGCGCGTCCGGCAGGTTGCCCGCGAGAAACTCGAAGAAGCCGAGGTTCTGGGTGGCCTTGATCGCGAGGTGGTGCTGCTGGTGGCCTCGGGCCAACCGCGCGCTGGTGACGAGATCGGCTCGGGAGTGCTTGCGCTCGCCCGCCATCAGCCGGGTGTACCCGCGGTTCAGCAGGACCCTGCTCAGCTCGACCGGGTCGCCGTCCGGATGCAGCGCCTGGACCGCCCGGTCGAGCTCGGCAAGGGCTGCCTCGGTCCGCCCGGTGCGGGCGAGGAACAGGCCCCGTTGGCCGTGCACCACCGCCTGGTTGTCGAGCAGCGCGGCGGCCTCGTCCAGCAGCAGCAAGCCCCGGTCGACATGCCCCTGCTCGGCCTCCGCGTGGGCCAGGCTGAGCAGGATCCGGCCGCGGACGGACCGGACCACCCCGTCAGGTCCGGCGGCGGCCAGCAGCTCCAGCGCGGCTCGGAGGGTACGCGCTCCCTCGGCCGGTCGGCCGCCGGATGTCGCCGCCCTGCCCTCGGCGTGCAGCCTGCGGGCGGCGGCCTCCAGCTCGTCGCGCTGTCGCGCTGTCACAGCACGAACGGCGGTGTCTCGACAGTGCGCACGAGCTCGATATCGCCTCCCGGCGTGGGATGGACCGCGAGCTGGACCTCTCCCGGTGACACGTCCTGGATCACGAAGCGGCCGCACTCGTCGGACATGGTCTGCAGGCGCAGCCCGGCCGTCCGCAGCTCGACCCGCAGGCTGCCCGGCGGGTCCAGCCAACCGTCCAGCCGGACGGTGCCGTCGTCGGAGGACCCCTGGGTGAGGGTGACGGTGATGGTGACAGAGTCGCTCTGGAACGTCAGCGTGTGCGCGCGCTCCGCGCCACGGACAGCCGATCCGACGGACAGATCGTCGCAGAGCGTGGCCAGCTCGCGCTCGGCGCGCTCCAGATCGAGCGCGAACCGGACACGGGTGTAGAGATCGCCCGGCACCGGGTCCGCTGCCGTGAAGAACCGGTGCACCTGGGCCAGGACGACGGCGTCCATCTCGTCCATCGGCGTCTCCGGGCCGACCGGACCGGTGTCCGACGGGTCGCTCATCGCGGGCTCCATGCTGGGTCCTCAGACAGCAGCCGGCGCAGCCGGGCCAGGCACCGCCCCCGGGTAGGCCCGATGCTGCCTCGTGGCATGCCCAAGGCCTCCGCCACCGCAGCGTAGTTCGGCCGGTCGACGAAGGCGACGATCCGCAGCAGCTCCTGGCATCGGGGCGGAAGAGCGTTCAGATGGCGCCACAGGCATCTGTTCCGCTCGCGTTCCGCGACATCCGACCCGACATCATCCGCGCGGTCCGGCAGCTCGGCCAGCACGTCGGTCTCGACCAGGTCCAGCCGCCGGGCCCGCGCCCCGACCCGCCGGGCCTCCCGGCGGGTCACCGTGACCAGCCATGCGGCCAGTGCGGCCGGCGTGCGGATGGCGTCCAGGTGCTGCAGCAGGGTGAGCCACACAGTCTGGACGACGTCCGACGCCGACTCGTGATCGATGTGCTGTGCCCGGGCGACGTTCCAGACCAACGGCATGAGCCGGTCGATGATCTCGTCCATCGCGGACCGGTCGCCCTCTCGCGCCCGGCGCAGGAGTAACGCAACCACATCCTGCCGCCGCGCCTCCTCCGGCGGTGCCGTGTCAGCGCCGGCATTCACGGCCACACCTGCGTGAAGAATGCATCTGGGCTGAGTAGATCATCAATTACCTTCTTTGCCCGCTGTACGGCCACGGAGGTGGTCACCGTAAGGCTCGGGCTCTCCGTCAGCAGCAGCGCGGCCCGCGCGGTGCACACCGCCGCCGCGAACGAGGTGCCATCCCACACACCGAAGCCGTAGGAGTAGTCATCCGGGTCGAACCCAACCCGGTTCGAGCTGCCGAACATACGGCTGAGCGGAGGCGTGTCGCTGCCGTTGAACGTCGTCGGCACGGTGCTGATGATCGCGCATCCGGGATACCAGGTGTTGACCCACGAGGCCTCGTTGCTGAAGATCGCCCGGACGGGTGCCCGGGTCAGCGCACCAACACTGATCACGCGCGGCACCGAGGTGCCCGGAAATGTCCAGGTGGAGAATGCGGCCGGATAGACCGGAGGCTCGGCGACGGCGTCGTTGCCGGCCGAGCTGACGATGATGACGCCGTAGTCGCTGAGCTGCTGGAGAAGCCCTCCAATGGACGACTCGAACGTCGTAGACCCCGCTTCGTGGTACCAACCGAACGACATCGAGACGACGTCGATGAAGTTCTTGGCTGGGCCGCCCGGAGCTGCGGCACTCATCACCCGGTCGCGAATCGCGGTGAGCTGGGCCAGGAGGTCCTGCTCGACCACCGCACCGTCACTGTGCATCACCGGGTAGAGCAGCACCCGGGCGTCGGGCGCGAGCTGCCGGATGATGCCGGTGATGAAGGTGCCGTGCCCCGCGTGGGAGTCCAGCTCCCCTACCAGCGGCCGGGTGAAGCTCTGGCCGCTGTCCTGGTCCTGCCAGGGTGGAGCCGGCGGGCTGCCCGGTGGGGGCGTTGGGGGCGGCATGACCTCGACGAACTCATCCTTGTCCGGATCGGTGGACAGCCGTCGGGGCAGCCACGGGTGGTCCCCGCATCCGGTGTCCAGGACCGCGACAACCGGGCGCCGGTGCCCTAGCACGGCCGGGTCGCGTCGGGCAGGTGCTCGCAGCGGCAGGATGACCGGGGTACGACCGGCACCCCACCCGTGCCCGTCCGAGCCCGGAGCGCCGACGATCGAGGCATAACCGTGGCCCGAGAACCCGAACATCAGGTGGTCAAGCGAGATCAGCCGCGCCAGCTCGACGAGCTGGCTCGACTCGTGCCTGGCGGCCGCGCGGAGCACCTGCACAGCGTGCCACGAGTCGACCGGTCCACCGAGCACAACGCCATCCGCCGCGACAAGGCGAACCGGCTGCTGGGGGGCGCGCTCGTTCCGCACGGGGACGCGCCCCCGCGGAAGCGTGCCCGGCGGGCTGTCCTGCGCCATCTGCAGACCGATCCTCCGCAGCTCGGTCGAGAGAAACTCGCGGTACACCGGATTGGTGAGCAGCACTGTCGGCACGAGCAGCCACTCTGGCCGGTAGATGGTGGGCCTGACCTCCGAGCCATCCCAGGCGGGCGCGGCCTCCTCCGGGCGGAGGATCTTGGCACGGTGTCGCCTGAGCACGTTATCGTCGAGCGGGTGGAGCGGCGGCACCGACGCCACCGGCTCCCCCTCCCCCGTTCGGCCCGTTCTCATGTGGCCCAAGGTGAAATCCGAGACAGACATTGACCCCTCCTATGGCAGCTCGCCCGACCGTCAAGGCGACGGTGGAACGGGGGCCGAGCTGGATACCCTCCAAGGTCACGACTTCATAACGGTAGTCGCCCGGCACGGCGGCACAAACTCGATTTGGCCGGAAGCCCGGCGGCCCCGCGGCCCGGCGTTCAAGTCTCGAGCTCGGCGATGATGAGGGCGTGGTCGCTGCCCGCGGCGGCGGCGTCGTCGTACCGGTACTGGACGTCGACCACCTCCAGCTCCGGGCTGGCGAACAGATGGTCGTACCGGACCGGCTGCCCGGCGACCCGCCGCGAGACCGCCAGCGGACCGGCAGGTCGCTCGGCCCGGATCCGGGCCAGCTCCTCCGGCCGGCGGTCCAGGTACCCGCGCAGGACGTCGTACAGCCGGTGCCCCCCGTGCGGACCGAGCAGCGGGTCGTCGCCGCCCGGGCCCGCCGAGCTGGCCGACAGCCACGGCCGGACCTGCCGGGCGTCGGGATGGTCGACCGCCGGGGCACCGGCGTCCAGCCCGACGACGAGCGGGCCGGAGACCCCGCTAGCCCAGCCGGTGATGCCGGCATGGAACGCCCGCTGCAGGTCGCTGGCCACGGTACTGGCCCGGCGGGTCTGGAAGCTGCCCACGGTGAGCTGGGCGCCGTCGGACAGCGCCACCCGGGCCGCGACCGTACGCCACAGAAAGCCGGCCCGGACCGGCTCGGAGACCCCGAACGGTGCCCGGTCCAGCACCTGCGAGCCCAGCACGACCGTCCCCGGCGCCCCCAGCACCGCACAGCCCAGCCGGTGCTCGTCGCCGCGCGGCCGGCACAGGTCGGTGGACAGCGCGCCCCAGGCGAACAGCCGGGACTGCTGGTGCATCCGTTCGTGTGCCAGCGGGGGCGGCAGCAGGGCGCGGTAGACCGACCGGCTGAGCTCCTGCAGCAGCGCCAGGTCCGGCCTGATCCGGCGGAGCAGCTCGACCTTGGCGTCCAGCAGGCCAGCTGGCCGAGAGTCGACGTTCCAGCTCACCACCCGTATCCGCACCACCACTCCTCACTGCTTGCCCGGCGGACGGTGGTCCGCGACCCGGTGGGTCTCCGGCACGAACCCCCACACCGAGCCCAGCCGCCCCAGCTCGAAGTCCTCGCGGACCCGCTTGCGGTACGCCGTGTCGAGGATTGGCTGCTCGTCCAGCCCCTGTGTCATGGCCACGCATGGCGCCCGGTAAACGCACTCCGCGCAGTGCGCCGTGGAGGGGTTGGGATACAGCCGGACCAGCGGGTCGACCATGTCCAGCGTCTCGTACGCTACGGCGACCCCGCGGCGCTCCAGCTCCATCTGGCCGCGCGGGATCTGGGTACGCCGGAAGTAGGCGCCGCGGTGCTGGGTGATGATGCCGCTCGGCGCTGGCACCGCCGTGATCTCCGGCTCCCCGTCCGGCTCCGGCTCGTCCGGGTTCGGCTGATCCGCCGGCGCCCCGTCGGGTGGCGGTACGGCCACGCGCAGCTCGTTGTGGATCGTGCCCTCGATCCGGCCGAGAAAGCCGAGCTGCCAGGCCCAGGACCGGGTCAGGCTCTGCTCATCGAGGATGAGCTGGTCCAGGTCCGACCACTGCGGACCGGACACGACACGGTGCTCGGCCAGCCAGCACAGATCGTGCTCGTCCATCACCACCATGTCGATCCGGACCCGGTACTGGATGGTCCGGCCGTCCGGTGCGACCAGGCCGGCATCCGGGTCGTCCGGGTCGGGGATGACGATGTCGAACTGGGCCGCCACCTGGACCGGCGTGAAGCGGTCGAGCCGCTCCGCCCAGCCGAAGTACCGCTCCAGCAGCCGGGTGCCCAGCCGGTGCCGCTCGGCCCAGTCCCGCTCCTGCTCGGCGGACAGCGCGCGGTGCTCGGCGTACTCCGCCCGCTGCCTGCGCATCGACTTGTCGAACGCCCGGACGGCCAGCGGCCGGACGATCTCCCGCTTCCACTCCCACATGCCCGGGAAGTAGTAGATGTCCAGTGCGTCACGCACGGCCTCGTCGAAGTCGATGACCCGGACGGGCTCAGCGGGCTCGTAGTTCCGCCGCTCCCGCGCACCGAGGTCCCAGGCCCGGCGGCAGCGCCGGAACTGGTCGCTCTCACCAGGCCTGATCACGTGATATGCGGTCACCCGGGCACCTCCTGGCCAGCCGAGGCGGGGATGGCGGCAATTATCGCCGGTCCGGCGACGATGCGTGAGACACGCTACGATCCCGAACGGTGGACAAGCCTGTCGGGAGGCATGCATGGTTGGGGGCGAGGACGTGAGCAGGGTCACCGAGTGGATGCGCCCGTTGGGCGACCGGCCCGCTCCGCCCGGGATCGACATCAGCAAGGCCTCGATCGCACGGGTCTACGACTACGTGCTCGACGGCAAGGACCACTTCGCGGTCGACCGCGCTGCCGCCGAGGCTTTCCTCCGGGTGGTGCCGCAGGCCCGGCGGATCGCCCACGACAACCGGTCAGCGCTCCGGCGCGGCGTGCGCTACCTGGTGCGCGAGGCCGGCATCCGGCAGATCATCGACATCGGCTCCGGGCTGCCCACCGCCGGGAACGTGCACGAGATCGCCCACGAGATGGACCCGACCGTCCGGGTGATCTACGTGGACAAGGACCCGATCGTGCTGGCGCACGGCCGGGCGCTGCTGGCGGACAACGCCACCACCACCGTCATCACCGCTGACCTGCTGGAGCCTGACTCGATCTTCGACCACCCGACCGTGCGCAACTACATCGACGACCAAGAGCCGTTCGCCGTCCTGGCCTGCGGCATCCTGCACCACCTGAACGACGACCAGGATCCGGCCGGTATCACGGCGCGGATCAGGGAACGGCTGCCGTCGGGCGGCTACCTGCACATCACGAACTTCCTGGACGACGGCGACCCCCGCGCACCGGGGATCGAGAAGGCGTTCCTCGAGGGCGGGCTCGGGACCGGGCGGTTCCGCACCTTTGCCGAGCTGCGCCAGTACCTGGACGGCCTGGAGCTGGTCCCGCCAGGTCTGATCCGGGCGAACGACTGGCGGCCTGACGCCGAGACTGACACCAACAGCCCGGTGTACGACCTTTACAGCGCCGGGATGGGCCGCAAGCCCTGACGCAACGCCTGGCCGGGCCCGGGCAGCGCCTCAGCCCGGGTCACCCGGCCGGAGCACCGCCCGCGCGATCGTCCCAGCGGGCAGCCGGCCGTCCAACCGCTCCAACCGCAGCGCGCCGAGCGCGTCGGACAGGATGGGGTACGGGCGCAGCGCCGCCGCCGGGCTCAGCCAGAAGGCGCGAAGCTGCTCCACCACGACCATGTCCCGCCACGGATCGCCGGCCGGCATGACTGCGGTCATCCGGGCCATGCTCTCTCCCGGGTCGAGGTCGAGCACGACGTAGACGTCGGCGATCTGCAACAGCCCGGCGGTAAGGCACCGCTGCGCCCAGGTCGCCCGTGCGTCCAGCCGCCGGCCGCTGTCCCGGACCGCCAGCGCCGCGGCGGTCGCGAGCGCGCTGAGCCAGTCCCTGACGATGACCACCGGCTCACGCAGGCCCCGTACGACGGCGGCCTGGGCCAGCCAGCGGGACCGGTTCTCGTCTTCGTCCGCGGACTGGGCAGCGGCGAGCCTGCCCGAGAGCGCGGTCAACCCACGACCTGGAGCGGAGAGGTGATCGGCAACCGCCACCAGGTCCGCGCCGGGTGCGCCGTCCACCACCATCAGCCAGCCGCGGCTCGCCTGACGAGCCGGGTTGCCGGCGGGCTGGCCGGAACGCCGGGCGGACGCCGGCCGGTCAAACGGCGTGACCTGCCCCCGTTGCCCCACCCGGATGGTGGTTCGGTCTCCGGGCGCCCGCCCGGGTAACGGGACGGCCAGCTCCGAGTGGCTGGCCGCCGCGGCTGATGTCACCAGCTCCGCTCCCCGGCGAAGGCAGCGGATCCGGAGGACACGCCGGTCTCGGCGGCATGGGCGAGCGAGATATAGACGGCGGCGGTGCTGGCTGCCGCGGCGCGAGCAGCAGCCAGCACCTCCCCGGTACCGGGCAGTCGCCACCCGACGATCCGCGGCGGCCGTATCCATCCCGACCGGCCCCGCGCACCCCCGTTCGACGGCACGGGCACCCACGAGCCCCGGGAGTGGAGGAGTAGCCCGGACCGCCACTCCTCCTCCGACGTGGTCACCCGTTCTACCTCCGCGGCACAGAACAGCAGCCAGCGGTGGCCCGGAGCAGCCGCGATCGGCCCGGCACGGTCGCCGAGCCGACTCGCCGTCGCCGGCCCCAACTCAGTCGGCAGCTCGACCACGTTGACGGTTTGGCCGGTCGGCAGCAGGATCGCCCAGGCGTGCCTGGCCCACCAGCATCCGACCTGGAGAACATCGGTGGTCGCGGCCTGCTCCCAGCCCTCGGGGAGCGGATGTAACCCCGCGCGGCGGCAACCGATGCGGGGGCACCCGCATCGGCCGCCGTTCGCATACACGCCCGGGATGACCGGCCAGCCGTGCGCGGCGTAGGACACCGCAGCGCGACGTACCGATCGCACCCGACCGGGCGGGTTGCGAAACCACCCCATGTTCCCTCCGTACTGCCATGACCCAGAGCCGGCGCACCATCGTTCAGCACGATCTCCGCACCGAAACGATGCTGCACATGCGTTAGCATCACGGTGATGCGCGTGAAGATGCAAGCGCTCGATGCACGTGCAGGAAGAATTCACCCGAAGAGAGGCAGCGTGGCAGTGAAGCGGAAGCCGTACAACGGCATGCCGGTGGGCCAGCTACCGCACGTCGTCTGGCACAAGAGCTGCCACAGCGGCCCGAGCGGCAACTGTGTGGAGATGGCACGGCTGCCTGACCGGCAGATCGCGGTGCGCAACTCTCGCCACCCCGAGGGACCAGCGCTGATCTACACCCGGGACGAGATCATCGCGCTGCTCCGGGGAGCGCGCGACGGCGACTTCGATCACCTGGTCCAGTAGCTGCCGCTGACCCAACGGTGGCAGCGCCCGCTGTGCTACATCTCGTTCAGGATCTCGTCAAGGATGTCATGTGTCCGGCTGGGCGGGTCGGCGTCGACGCAGAGCCGCTCCATCGCCTCGAGGTAGCTGTCGACATCCTCGCGGCGGTCCAGGTAGAGGGCACTGGTGAGCTGCTCGGTGTAGACCACGTCCGGTAGCTGCTGGTCCGGGAACCGCAGGATGCTGAACGCCCCGCCGGACGCCGCGTGGCCACCAGCTTGGAACGGGATGACCTGGAGCGTCACGTGGGGGAGCTTGGTCATGGTCATCAGGTGCTCGAGCTGGCCACGCATCACATCGGCGCCGCCGATCGGACGCCGCAGCGCGGCCTCGTCCACGACGGCCCACAGCCGGACCGGGTGTGGCCGGGTCAGCACGTGCTGGCGAGTCATCCGCAGCTCGACCCGCCGGCTGAGCTCCGCGGTCGGTACACCGGCGTGGCCGAGCATGATGACGGCCCGGGCGTACTCCTCGCTCTGCAGCAGCCCCGGCACGAACTGCAGCTCGTAGGTGCGGATCATGGACGCCGCCGCCTCCAGCCCGACGTAGGACTGGAACCAGGTGGGCAGCACGTCGCCGTAGCGGTGCCACCAGCCGGGGGCGTTCGCCTCCACGACCAGAGTCAGCAGCGCGGCCCGCTCCTGCGTCCCGGTGACGCCGTACAGGGTGAGCAGGTCAGCGACGTCCCGCTCCTTGAAGCTGACCCGGCCCAGCTCCATACGGCTGATTTTGGAGCCGGACGAACGGATGGCGTACCCAGCGTCGTCGCGGCTGACGCCCTTTGCCTCACGCAGCTCACGAAGCTGAGACCCAAGCAAGATCCGCAACACTGTCGGCCCACTACCGGGCTCGGAACCTGCCACGTCCACTCCCGAAATCCTAGCGGTCAACCAGACACCAGTGTTACAGCGTGGGGCTATCTTGCGCCATAGCGCAACAATAGACGCTAAAAGGTGGAGTCGGGCACCGACCGGGTCAACGGCCGCACCCTGACGATAACGGATTGGCTCCACTTCGCCCAGAGCTGGCGATCTGCCCGGGGACAGGAGGGTTTGCCGTGTGACAAGGGGGCGGCCTCTGGCGAGCCGGCTGCCGCGTCTTACGCTCGATCTCGGCCAAGGCTCTGAGGGCCTTCGCACCCACCTGTTGGTCGTCTGTGACCTTCATGCTCGTTCAGCAAAATTTCCTGACGGCCACGACCAGCGTGGCGGTCAGACGCGGATAACGGCTGTACAACGGGTGTTTGGCTTCGGTGTGGAGATCACGTTCTAGAGCGCGCCAGAGCGCCGGCACCAGAACCTCCTACGTCAATTTCTGGCACAGCGTGATCGCGTCGTCACGTTATGACAGATCGTGCCACGAGCAGGACGTTTTACTTGTTACGTTGACCCCGTGCTCGCCGTGGCCGTTCTCCGCGGGGGATTGGTCTCCCGGTGTGGCCGTCGAGGATGCGCCCCCGCCTGCATTCGGGGTACGGCCCCGCCCCATTGCGTGAGGAAACAGTACGCCAGCGGTGGTGCACGTGCCGCGCGTCCGCCAGTGCAGGGGCGTCCATCGCCACTGATCAGCTCAGACGGCGCCCAGTGAGGAGAACGTGCAGGTCAGGGGTGGAGCCGCCTGTCGGACTCGAACCGACGGCCACTCGCTTACAAGAGGGCTGCCCGACCTGTCCAGAGCCCGGTCGCGCTGGCGGTGCTGACCGTCCGGCTGTCGATCCTGCCATGTCTGCCGGACGGCGGCAGGGTTTCAATGACACGCTCGATGACAGACCGTCCACAGTGGACGATAGCGGCCGGACCACATCCACACCGTGCGGTAGCGACGGCCTCCGGTCGGGGCCGTTGTGTTGGACAGGGCATTTCCTGGCCAAGAGAGACCGTTTCCTGGACAAAGAGTCTGGGGTCGGCTGTGGGTAGCGGTGGGCTGGTTACAGTTGGTGGGGCTGGTGGTGTGCTCCCCGAGGAGTGGCCGTGGTGTGTGGTGGGGTGTTCATCAGCTACCGGGGTGAGGACAGCTACAGCTACGGGGCGTTGCTGCATGCGGAGCTGTCGCGGCGGTTCGGTCCGGAGCTGGTGTTCTTGGACAGTGCGTCGATCCCGGCCGGCGCGGACTTCGTGGAGGAGCTGCTGGGTCGGGTACGGCAGGCAGGCGTGGTGGTGGCGGTGATCGGGACCCGGTGGCTGACAGCGGAGGCTCCGGGTGGTGGGCGTCGGATCGATGACCCGGCGGACTGGATCCGGCGGGAGCTGGTGGAGGCGTTCACCGCAGGGGTGCGGGTGGTTCCGGTAGTCACCGACGGCGCCCGGATGCCAGCCGAGGATGAGCTGCCGGCCGAGCTTGCGCCGTTGGGTCGGTGTCAGTTCCGCCGGTTGCGGCACCGTGACGCCGAGGCGGACCTGGCCCGGCTGGTGGCCGAGCTGGCGGAGCTGGACGCCGGTCTTGATGCCGCAGCAGCGGCCCGGCCATCAGCGGTGGGGTGGCCGGTGCCAAACCAGCTCCCGGCCGCCACCCGGTACTTCACCGGCCGCCAGGAGGAACTCGCCCGGTTGGTGCAGGCCGGCGATGAGGGCACGGCGCGGACGTTGGTGGTCTCCGCGGTGGACGGGATGGCCGGGATCGGGAAGACCGCGTTAGCGGTGCTGGCGGCGCACCGGTTGACCGAGGGCGGCCGGTTCCCGGACGGGTCGCTGTTTGTGGACCTGCACGGCTACAGCGGTCGCACCCCCACCAACCCCGCGCAGGCGTTAGAGGGACTGCTGCGTGGGCTGGGTGTGCCCGGCCCACAGATCCCTCCCGATATCGATGCCCGGATGGGGTTGTACCGCAGTGTGCTGGCCCGGCGGCAGGTGCTGGTCGTCCTGGACAACGCCTTCGACGAGGCGCAGGTCCGGCCGTTGCTGCCGGGCACGTCCACCTGCCTGGTCCTGGTCACCAGCCGCCGTCGGATGGCCGGGCTGGACGACGCCGACCACCTGACCCTCGACACCCTCCCCCTAAACGAGGCGGTGCGGCTGTTCCGGGCCGTGGCCGGTCCTGGCCGCGACCCCGGCGACGAGCAGACCATCGAACAGACCGTGCAGGAGTGTGGGCTGCTGCCGCTGGCGGTGCGGATCGCCGCCGCCCGGCTACGCGCCAGCCGGGCCTGGACCGGGCAGACACTCCTCAAACGACTCCAGGCCACCCAGGACCGGCTCACCGAGCTCGACGACGGAGAACGCAGCATCAAAGCCGCGTTCACCGTGTCCTACCAGCAGCTACCCGCCGACCAGCAGGACGCCTTCACCGTTCTCGGGGCGCACCCCGGCACCGAGTACGAGCCGTGGGCCACCGCCGCCCTGCTCGACACCACCCCCGAGCAGGCTGGGCGGCTGCTCGACGGCCTGGAGCAGGTCAACCTCCTGGACCAGCCCACCCCCGGCCGGTACACCTTCCACGACCTGGTCCGCGCCTACGCCACCACCACCGCCCGCACCCGCACCGCCACCGACCGGCGTGCCGCCCTAGATCGGCTGTACGACCACTACGCCTACACCACCACCCACGCGGCCGGCCTGGCCTACCCCTACGACGCCGCCCACCTGCCCCGCCCCGCCCAACCGGCCACGACCGCCACCCCGCACCTGCCCGATAAGGCGGCGGCCGTGGCCTGGCTGGACGCCGAGCTGGCGAACCTGCTCGCCACCGCCCGTCACGCCGCCGGCCACCGGCCCGGCCACACCACCCACCAGTCCGCCGCCCTGCACCGCCACCTGCGCACCCGCGGCCACTACACCGACGCCCACGCCCTGCACCAGCACGCCCTGACCGCCGCCCACACCACCGGCGACCAGACCACCGCCCTGAACAACCTCGGCTGGATCTACCGCCTGCAAGACCGATACGGCCCCGCGGCCGACTGCCACACCCAGGCGTTGCAGACCGCCCGGGCCACCGGCAACCGCACCGGCGAGCTCAACGCGCTGACCGGCATCGGCCGCGTCCACCACGAGCAGGGCCGACACGGCCCGGCTGCCGACTGCCTCATCCAGGCGCTGCAGACCGCCCGGGCCACCGGCCACCGCACCGGCGAACTCGACGCGCTGAACGGCCTCGGCAACGTCCACCACGCGCAGGGCCGGTACGGCCTCGCCGCCGACTGCCACACCCAGGCGCTGCAGATCGCCCGGGCCACCGGCAACCGCACCGGCGAGCTCGAGGCGCTGACCGGCATCGGCCGCGTCCACCACGCGCAGGGCCGGTACGGCCCTGCCGCCGACTGCTACACCCAGGCGTTGCAGGCAGCCCGGGCCACCGGCCACCGACCCGGCGAGCTCACCGCGCTGACCGGCATCGGCCACATCCACCACGCACAAGGCCGATACGACCCGGCGGCCGACTGCCACACCCAGGCGCTGCAGACCGCCCGGGCCACCGGCCACCGCAACGGCGAACTCACCGCGCTGACCGGCATCGGCCGCGTCCACCACGCGCAGGGCCGACACGGCCACGCCGCCGACTGCTACACGCGGGTCCTAGACCTTGCTCGCGAGATCGGCAACCGCAACTGGCAGCTCGAAGGCCACCTCGGGCTCGGCCGCACCCATCACGCCACCGGCCACCCCGACCAGGCTCTCACTGCACATCAGCAGGCACTCACCCTCGCCCACGACCTCGACCAACCCGGCGACCAGGCCCGCGCCCACGACGCCCTCGCCCACGCCCACCACACCCTCGGCCGCGCCGACCACGCCCGCCGCCACTGGCAACACGCCCTGCACATCCTCACCACCCTGGGCACCACCGCCGCCGAGGACATCACCGCCACCGACATCCGCACCCGGCTCGCCACCCTCGACAGCCCCACCAGCCCACCACCCCCGGCGTAGCACCCCGCACAGCGCGCGGACCCACCGGCCCTGCCGGGCGTCTTCGCGGCCCTCACCTGGAGTCCCGAGGCGCCGGTCTACCGGCTGACGGGCGCCCGTGGTCGCGGTTTGTCGCTGTCCGTGGTCAGTTAGTTACGCTTTGGTGTTAGTGGTGAGGTTGCGGAGGTTTGGTGAGCAGTAGCAAGGACTTCTTCCGGGAACGGCGTGCGCAGGCCGTGTTCAAGCACGGCATCCTGTCCAGGTACCCGACCGTGTTCGCGGCGAAAACCGGAGTGGCCGGCGGGCGGGTGGTGTTCCTCGACGGGTACGCCGGTCGCGGTGAGTACGAGGACGGCTCGCCGGGTTCACCGCTGCTGCTGGCCGGCACTGCCGCGCGGGTGGCCGGGTTTCGGACGGTGACCGGCGTGTATGTCGAGAGGAACATGGAAGACTTCCGCAACCTCCAGCAGGTGATGGCGGTGCACGGTCGGGGTACCGATCACCTGTTCTCCGGCGACCTTCGTGACCATCTACCGCGGATCCTGCATATCGCGCAGGGCGCGCCGCTGTTCGCGTTCCTGGACCCTTTCGGGACCGCGCTGGACCGTGCTCAGCTCGTCGGTGACCTGCTGGGCCGTACCGGCCGGGCGCCGGTGGAGGTGCTGCTGCACATCAGCGTCAGTACGGTCGCCCGGCTCGGTGGCCTGCTGCGCCGTCGCCGCAGGCAGGGCGTGGAGCTGAGCCCGGCGGACGTGAGGTCGATCGGACATGTGGACCGGTTCATGGGTGACAGGTGGTGGCAGGAGCACTTCGAGCCGGTCCGCAGTGTGGGTGATGAGGAGCGAGCCACCGCCGTCGCGCTGCGGGTGGCCGAGGTTTTCATGCAAGGCGTGTGCGCGGAAACCGGCTGCCGGGCGGTGAGCATGCCGGTACGCCGCCACCCGGACCACCTCCCGAAGTACGTGCTGGTCCTGTTCACCCGGCACGGCGATGGGCTGTGGCACTTCGCCGACACCCTCGGCGCCGCCGGCCGCGAATGGGAAGGCGCCTGGCAGCGCGAGGTCGCGAGCAGGCAACTGCTGAAGGCGGAGGAGAGGTACGCCGACGCGGGCGAGGGCCTGTTCGACCTGGACACGCTGTTCGAACCGGAGCGGTTCGACCCGGAGGAGCACGAGAAGCGACACAGCACGCAGTGGCAGGCCGTCATCATGGCCAACATCCGCTGCCTGCTGGACACGGTGGGCCCGTTCGTCCTCACCGACCACATCGCTGCGGTGTACGGCGACGTCCTCGGCGCGGCCAGCGCACGGCACGTCAAGCAGGCGGTCAATGCGCTGTACGAAGCCGGCGAGGTGACAAACAGTGGCGTCGGGAGGTACTTCTACCGTGTAGCGATCCGCTCAGGCACCTAGTAGGGTCAGCTGACCGCCGCGGCTGGTGCCGGGTACTCATCCCACGTCGTCCCGTCGAGCGTGCGTCCGCCGGACTTGGCGGTGCGTCCGCCCCACTGCTTGAAGAAGAACGGGACATCGGAGCTGGTGCAGGTGTCACGGAGTCGCCGGATCCACATCGGGTCGGGCGGTCTGGCTTCCGCGCCGCTCTCGCCGCCGGCGATGACCCAGTGGATGCCGGTCAGGTCGATACCGTCCAACGGACCCAGCAGCGGCTCGCAGGACAGGAACCGCACCGCGGACGGGACGTTCCGCAGGTCCTCGACCCGTTCCAACGCCTCGGCGTTCTCGACGCTGACGCCCATCCACAGGTTGGAGGGCCAGTCCAGGCGGTCAGCGACCCGGCGGAGGCGGTGGGCACGTTTGGTGAGCATCTGGTAGGTGTGCTGCGGGGTGTCGGCCATGACCGCGAACACGTCCCGGACGAACGTCAGTGGCACCTTGGCGTGGAACAGGTCGGACATGGAGTTGACGAAGATCATGCGTGGGGCGCGCCACCGCCGGGGAACGTCCAGCGCGGCCGGGTGGACCGTCAGGGCGAAGCCGGGGCCGGAGGTGCGGGGGTCGCCGTCATGCTGGTACTTGCCCGAGCCCATCGCCTTCAGCCGGGCGGCGAGGGTGAGGGCGTAGCAATGGTCGCAGCCGACCGAGACGCGGTCGCAGCCGGTGGTGGGGTTCCAGGTGGCCTGTGTCCACTCGATCGGTGACCGATCTGCCATGACACATATCCTCTCGAACAATCGTTCGCATTTCACAGGGTCAACACGGAAGCCGGCCACATGTCCCGAGAGTCAGCGGGTGCGGGTGTCCGGACCAACGCGGCCACACCCCGCCGGTCACGGCCAACTGGATCGATCGGGTGTGCTCTGGTTGGCGATACAGGGCAGGTGGTCGGCGTGGCGCGGCTGGTCGGGTGAGGCACCAGCAGGCGAGGTTGCGGCCGGCGTGGACGGTGTTCGCCGGCATCCGCCAGCCCGGGGTACGGCGCCGCTGCACCCGGACCGGCTGGGCGGTGGTGTCGGGGTCGGTCGTGGTCATGGCTGGCCGGTCCCCTCCGACGTGGTCGTGGTGGTGGGCTGGGGTGGCTCGCCGCGGCGGTGTCGTAGCTCGGCGTAGGTAGGTTGTGCGGCCAGGGCGCGGACGCGGGCGGCGAGGTGTGCCCAGGCGGCGGTGTCGTCGGTGTCCTGGTCGGCTCGGCCGGCGGCGTGTCCGGTGGCGAGTGCCTCTGCGGTGGCCAGGTGCGGGAACACAGCGGGGTCGAGGTCACCGTTGGGGAGGAGCCCCGGCCGGTGCTGGCTGCTGCCCATCGAACCGACACCCCTTTCTCGGTGGTCTCGGGCCTGGTTGGGTGCTGTCCACCCGGCCCCGTGTCCGGGCGGACAGCCCTCCCGTGCGGTGGTGGTCAGGTGCAGCCGTGGATGCAGCGGCGGCCGGGCTCGCCCACCGGCACGCCGTGCAGGCAGAACCGGGGTGGGAGTGGGGTCTTCCGGCCCCTGGTCGCGCGGCCGCGGGTCATGACCGGCTCCGGGTCTCGTCGGTGGGGTCGTCCAGGACGGCGCGGTAGGCGGTGGTGTCGGTGTGGCCGGGGGCGTAGGTCTCGGCGTGCTCGATGTCGGCCAGGAGCTCGGCGCGGGCGTGGTCGGGGGTGGTGCCCAGGGCTGCGGCGACCTGCCCCCAGGTGCCGCCGTCGGCGCGGGCGGCCCGCACGGCGTGCCAGCGTTGGCCGGTCAGCAGCCGGGTCAGCTCACGGTTGGCGGCCAGCGCCGCCAGGGGGTCAACGTCGGGCACCTGGGCCAGGGCGTCACGCAGGACCCGGGCGTCCTCGCCGCGGCCGGCGGCGGTGGCCCGGCCGAGCGCCGCGGTGTAGGTGTCACGTCGGGCCCATGCCTGCCAGGTGGCCAGCAGCTCGCCCGGGGTCGGCGGCTGCGCTGGCTCGGGGGTGGTGGTCTCGTCGGCGGTCACGTGCGTCTCCCAGGGGTTTTGGTGTTCGCGGCCCGTTGGGCGGGGCGACGGCTGTGCCCGTCGCGCTTCTCGGCGCCGGCGCGGCCCTGGAGGCTCACGGGCAAGGAAGAAGGCAGACGATCATGACCGCGTGGGGTTGGCGGGCATGATGGTCTGCCGCCTTGCCCGTGAGTAAGGGCCGTGCTAGCCGGGCCGCGAAGCGGCAGACACAGCGCCCGACGAAGGAGGGCACCAGACCCCGACCGCCAGGGAGGGCGCCCTACGCCCTTCGCCGTTCGCTCTGCCGCCGGTGACCACCGGCCGGGTGCCCCAGACCTGTCCCGAGATGGTCGGCGGCTGGGGGGTTTCTGACCTGTTGTAGGGAACGGGTCATTTCCTGGTCAGTAAGGGCCGGTGTCGGGGGGTGGTCGGGTGTGGGTGGTTAGGGTTCGGTGTCACTGTCGGCCAGCGTGCGCCGGGGGGTGTGGTGTCGGGCGGGGTGTTCATCAGCTACCGGGGTGAGGACAGCTTCAGCTACGGGGCGCTGCTGCACGCGGAGCTGGCCCGGGAGTTTGGTCCGGAGCTGGTGTTCCTCGACAGCGAGTCGATCCCGCCCGGGACGGACTATGTCGAGGAGCTGCTGGGTCGGGTGCGGCAGGCGCGGGTGGTGTTGGCGGTGATCGGTGCCCGGTGGCTTGCCGCGCAGGCGCCTGGCGGGGGGCGTTGTATCGATGACCCGGCGGACTGGATCCGGCGGGAGCTGGTGGCGGCGTTCGCCGCTGGGGTGCGGGTGGTTCCGGTGCTGACCGACGGCGCCGGCATGCCCACCGTGGCGGAGCTGCCTGCGGACCTCGCGGCGTTGGGCAGGTGCCAGTTCCGTCGGTTGCGGCACCGCGACGCCTCCGCGGACCTGGCCCGGCTGGTTGCGGAGCTGGCTGAGCTGGACGCGGGTCTGGGTGCGGCCCGCCAGAGCGGTCCGTACCCGGCGCCGGAGGTGATGTGCCCGTACCCGGGGATGGTGCCGTTCGGCCCGCAGGACGCGCCGTTCTTCCGTGGTCGAGAGAAGCTCCTGGCGAGCCTGGTGTCCCGGGTTGCGGTGCAGGTCCGGCGGGGCGGCGGGCCGCTGGTCGTGGTCGGTCCGTCGGGGGTGGGAAAGTCCTCGCTGCTGCGCGCCGGGCTGTTGCCCGCGCTGGCCGCCGGTGACCTGCCGGTCGAGGGCTCGGCGGGCTGGCCGCGGCTGTACCTGCGACCGGGTCCCGACCCGCTGGCCGAGCTGTCCGCGCATCTGGGCACGGTGGGCCTCGTCGAGGAGAACCTGCCGGAGGTCCTGCGGGCCACCCCGACCGCGCTGCGGCAGCTACTTGGACGATCGGTGGGTTCCGCGGCATTTGGCCCGGTCCAGGGTGGGGAGGCGCCGCGGCCTGGCGGGGACCGGCGGGTGGTCGTGGTGGTCGACCAGCTCGAGGAGCTGTTCACCCACGGCAGCACCGAGACCGACCGGCTGGCGCTGGTGCGCGCGCTGCTGGCTGCGGGCCAGCCCTGCGGTGTCGACCCGGCACCGGCGGTGGTCCTGTTCGGCCTGCGGGCCGACTTCTACGCCCACTGCGCCCAGGTCCCCGAGCTGGTGCCCTGGTTGCAGGACAGCCAGGTCCTCATCACCGCGATGACCCCGGACCAGCGGCGCCAGGCGATCGTCGGTCCGGCCGAGTCGGTCGGCCTACAAATCGAGCCCGGGCTGGCGGAGCTGCTGGTCGCCGAGGCCTCCGGGGAGTCCCTGCCGCAGCTTGCACACGTGCTACGCCGCACCTTCGCACACCGCCGGGGCCGCGCTCTGACCGTGGAGGGCTACCGCGCCACCGGCGGCATCGCCCAGGCCGTCGCCACCACCGCCGACGCCGTCTACGACGCCCTCAACGAAGCCGACCAGCGGCTGCTCCGCCGGCTCATGGTGTCGCTGGTCGCGGTGGTCGACGGCGCCGAGGACACCCGCCGCCGGGTACCCCGCGAGCAGCTGCTGGGCGCTAGTGCCCAGGCCCGGCGGGACGGTGACCGGGTCCTGTGTCAGCTCATCGCGCAACGGCTGGTCACCGCCGAGGATGAGACCTACATGCTCAGCCACGAGGCTCTGATCCGGGCCTGGCCCCGGCTGAAGGGCTGGCTGAGCCAGGACCGCGACGGGCTACGCCTGCACCGCGAGCTGAGCCACCGCGCCCACGCCTGGCAGCGCCACGGCCGCGACCCCGGCTCGCTCTACGCCGGCGTCGAGCTGGAGCTCGCCCGCCGCTGGGTCACCCAGCACGCCGACCACCTCCAAGACGTCGAACGGGACTTCTACCACGCCAGCCTGGCCGCCGAGAAAGCAGCACAGGCCGCCACCGACGCCCAACACCGCACCAGACGGCGACAGCTCCGCATCGTCAGCGCACTCCTCGCCCTCGCCGTGACCGCCGGGCTGCTCGCCTGGCAACAACGAGGCCACGCCATCGGGCAACAACACGCCGCGACCCGGCAGCAACACGCCGCCGAAGCCGCCGGACGCACCGCCCTGTCCCGACAGCTCGCCGCCCAGTCCCAGCCCCTGATCGACACCGACCCCGACCTCGCGTCGCTGCTCGCGGTCGAGTCCTACCGGCTGGACCCCACCGAGGAAGCGGCACACGCGCTCACCGCCGCATCGCGCCTGCCGCTGCAACGACGCATCGCAGGCCACACCGGCCCCGTGAACGCGGTGGCGTTCAGCCCCGACAGCACCACCCTGGCCACCACCAGCGATGATCGCACCGCGCGGCTGTGGGACGCCCACACCGGCCACCCGACCGCCACCCTCACCGGCCACACCGGCAACGTGAACGCGGTGGCGTTCAGCCCCAACGGCACCACCCTGGCCACCACCAGCAACGACGGCACCGCCCGGCTGTGGGGCACCCGCACCGGCCACCCTACCGCCACCCTCACCGGCCACACCGGCCCTGTGGTCGCGGTGGCGTTCAGCCCCGACGGCACCATGCTGGCCACCACCAGCAACGACGGCACCGCCCGGCTGTGGAGCACCCGCACCGGCCGCCCGACCGCCACCCTCACCGGCCACATCAGCGGCGTCGTGGCGGTGGCGTTCA
>Ga0307470_10000238_pt1 | contig 35799 bp, 30 predicted proteins | sample atmos_gasesAM3C__FD_204565 | JGI IMG/M metagenome (GOLD analysis project Ga0307470, IMG submission 204565) | Hardwood forest soil microbial communities from Morgan-Monroe State Forest, Indiana, United States - atmos_gasesAM3C_05 | ecosystem: Environmental > Terrestrial > Soil > Temperate forest... | reverse complement strand
GGCCCCCAACCCGTCGGGCGGCCTCACCCGCCCCACCAGAGCTTGCGCAGTCCTAAATCGAAGCACGGCGTTCGATTACGCGGCTTGGACTAAAAAGTCCGAAGACAAGGGTGTGCGGCTGCGAAGGCGGCCGGAGCACTGGCGTCAGCAGCAGGAGCGCCGCCGAGCCAGCCGCCGGGGACGGCAGCGCTCCAAGCGCCTTGAGTTCAGTCTGTTGCGGTTAGCCTGTATCCACCCAATGCCCGACGAATCCCTCGTTCACGTCCCCATCGACTCCATCATGCTGGACGGCAATCTCCTCGTGCCGTCCGGTGCGACCGGCGTCGTTCTGTTCGCGCATGGAAGCGGCAGCAGCCGGTTCAGCTCCCGCAACCGTCATGTCGCTTCCATGCTTCGCGCGGCAAACCTCGGCACGCTGCTCATCGACCTGCTGACCGGACGGGAAGAGCAACGCGACAACGTCACCGGCGAGCTTCGTTTCAACATCGGAATGCTCGCCGAACGTCTTGTTGGAACCGTGGATTGGCTTCGCGCGCAGCCCGCGCTGAGCAGGATGAACATCGGCCTCTTCGGCGCCAGCACCGGCGGTGGCGCCGCTTTGGTCGCCGCCGCCGAAAGGCCGACGATGATCCACGCGGTCGTCTCGCGTGGCGGCCGCCCCGATCTGGCCGGGGCGGCTCTCCCGCGCGTCCAGGCTCCCACGCTGCTCATCGTCGGAGGCGACGACGTCCCGGTCATCGCCCTGAACCGCGAAGCGTACGATCAACTGCGATGCCGGCGGCGGCTGAAGATCGTCCCCGACGCCACGCACCTGTTCGAAGAGCCGGGCGCGCTCGATCAGGTAGCGGAGCTGGCGCGCGAATGGTTCACGCGCTACCTCGGGTGATGAGCGTCAACTCTCCCAGGCCGAGCGTGAACTCTCCCAGGCCGTGCGTGAAATCTCCCAGGCCGCGCGTGAAATCCCCCAGGCCGCGCGTGAACTCCCCCAGGCTGCGCGTGAAATCTTCCAGGCCGCACGTGAACTCTCCCAGGCTACGCGGTGACGCTCCAAGCTCGGGCCGTGAATCGACCGGCTCACACCGGAAGTCATCGGGCGCGCACGGAAAGTCATCGGGCTTACACGGAGAGTCATCGGGCGTACACGGAAAGTCATCGGGCGTACACAGAAAGTCATCGGGCGTACACAGAAAGTCATCGAGTGTGCGCCGAAAGTCATCGTGTGTACGCGGAGAGTCATCGGGCGCGCGCGGTGATTTGTCCGGTTCACGGGTGAATCAGCCGGCGCACACGATGAATTGGCCGGATCACGGGTGCCCGCAGTTCGATGTGCGGGCATTCGTGTCGTCAACGTCCGCGCCGGCTACAGAACACGATTCATCACCCAATCCGTCTGCAGATCGCTGCCGAGAAGAAACGGTTGCGTTCCGCACTGATCGAAGCCGAACTTGCGGTAGAAGGCGATCGCGCGGGGATTGCGCTCCCAGACACCGAGCCAGAGGCGTATTCCTCCGAGGCCGCGGACGTGGTCAATGACCGCATCCATCAGCGTTCGGGCCACCCCGCGGCCGTGGTGCGTTCGATCGACGTAGAAACGGGCAAGCTCGATATCCCCATGCGGCGCGCCGGGCGTACGCCGGAGTTGGGCGTAGGCGATGGCTTCGCCGGCCTTTTCGAGAAAGAGCGTGACTACGCCAAGCGTCTCCAACTCGCGCCGCTGCTGCGCTTCGCCAAAGGCGACGCTGGTGTACGCGTCCATGTCCTCGTCACGATTGTCGGGGCCAAAGGCGTCGACGAACGTCTTCAGCGCCAGCGCCGATAACGTGGCGGCGTCGGCAGGTGTAGCCAGGCGAACGGTCAACATTCCGGTCACACCGCCTTGAACTGCCCGTACTCCGGCGACAGCTTGATGCCCGCGTTGCCCGCGATGCGCGCCATGGCCACGAGCCCCGACTCCAGCGCCCCTTCCATGAAGCCAAACCACGCCGGCGAGGTGTGCTCGCCGGCGACGGCGATGCGGCCGGCGATCAGATCTCCGTACGCCTTCTGCGTCGTCGTCACCTCGCCGAGGCCCGGACAGGAGTAGCCCATGCCCATGCGCTGCGGCCAGTTCTCGAACTCCGTCCGGATCGCCTCGTAGTGCGGAAGAAGGGCGGTGAGCCTCGGCGCGAAGTACGACGGCCCGCCGCCGCCATCGATGGCGCGCTGCGCCGGACGGCCGCCGGCGAAGACGCTGATGTCGAAGCGCGCCGTGTCCATCTGGTTGTCGGTCCCTTCCCACATCATCCCGAGCTGGTCCGACATCCCGCTCGGCGCCAGCCCCTCGGGGATCCAGAACCGCCGCTCCACGGCGGAGAGGTACTTGACCGCCGGTCCGTGTGCGATGGTGCGATACGGAAACGGCTTGCCGTCGATGGTGATCTTCTCCATGGCCACGCCCGGCACGGCAACGACCGCGTAGTCGAACGGTCCCTCGTGCGCGCCGCCTTCCAGCTCGATGAAGAGCCGGTCCCCGGTGCGGATGTTCGTGGCGCGTCCCTTGTTCAGATCGACACCGGCGGCGAGGCGGCGCCCCAGCGATTGGTTGCCGGCCGAGCAGCGGAAGACCTCCGTCTCCTCGAAGAACGCATAGCCGCCTCCGGCCGCGAGCTGGGCCAGCGCGCCGAGCCAGCTCTGCTGCGCCGCCGGGATGCAATTGTCGAGCTCGAACTCGAGCAGGATGGCCTTCTTCGTCAGCTCGCTGACGGTCGACGGGACCTTCGCTGCCACCGACTGCGCATCGAGTTCCGCCGCCCCGTCCGTCGTCCAGGGCATCCACGGGTTGTGAACGATCTTCGACTCCGCTCCCCAAAGCTGGAAGACCTTGTCCATCTCATCGTGCAACGTTTCCTGCTCCTCGGCGGTCAGGTGATGTCCGTCGAGGATGAGCGGGATCTCCAGCCCCGCCGCCGCGTAGTTCTCCTCGGACGAGAGCACGCTCAGCGCGAACCCGAAGTGCGCCGCCAGCGCCATCCACAGCGGATGGTTCGTCCCGATCAACTCCGCCCCCGCCTCGAGGATGCGCCCCGGCACAAACGTGTCCGTCGACGACACCCGCCCCCCCGTCACCCCCGGCTCGATCAGTGTGACCCCGAATCCCGCCCGCGACGCGAACCACGCCGCACTCGCCCCCGCGAACCCCGCACCGAGGATCGCCACCCGAGGACTCGAGGATGCAATCCTCCGCGGAGCGCCGACGAGCCCTACCGGCATCGCCTGACGCAGACGTTCGTAATGATCCGCGGCACGCTGTCGCCGTTCGTCTCCCGAGATCCGTCGACCAAAGCGGCGGTGCAGTTTCGCGAAGAGTGAGCGTCCCATGAATGACCCCTCCCTGCATTAAGGATAGCGGACACGCAGAGGTTTATCCGCAGATGACGCAGATGAAAGGCAGATAAAGGCTTGCGTTGTCTTAAGCTGCGTTCATCTGCGTCATCTGCGTCATCTGCGGATCCGCTTCACGTAAATCACCTTCTCCACCGCCGCGTGAACGACGCCGGCGTCGTCGACCAGATCGACGTGATACGTCCGATCGATTGATTGACCGTCAGCGGTCGCGGCGCGGATGGCGTCGAGCTCTGTCTCGTCGATGAGGAAGGTCGCATGAATTGTCGTCCGGCCGGGTTTGCGGAAGCGGATGGTGGCGGTCTTGTCCCAAACGACGTAATCGGATCCGAGGAGGCGGATCAGCATGATCATGAAGATGGGGTCGACGGCGCCGTACATGCTGCCGCCGAAGATCGTGCCGACGACGTTGCGGGTGCGCCAGGAGAGCGGGAGGCGGATGCGCACCTCGCGGAAGTCGGCGGCGATGTAGGCGACGCGCGCGCCCGTGCCGCGATAGGCGGGGAAAAGGTTGAACTTCCAGCGCATGAGGCGGGATCGCGATGACTCAGGCAAGTCTGCGTCTCCTATCCGCGTTCATCTGCGTCATCTGCGGATCATCCATGGCGGGCCGAGCCTGGCAATCTCGGTAAACACCGGGCACGTCTCGTCGTGCGCGCCGGGGAGGTAGCCGATGCTGAGCAGGAACGAGCCGGTGATCTCGCCGCCGGTGAAGAGGAAGGTTTGACGAAAGAGCTTCACCCATTCGTCTTTGCTCCGCGGATGGTGGGCGGCGAGCCATGCAGCGAATGAGCCATGCGATTTGCGCAGTTTGACGATGCGACGCGCGTTCTCGATTGCGGCGTCGATCTTCAGTCGGTTGCGGATGATGCCCTCGTCATGCAGCAGACGCTCCCGCTGCCTGGTCGAAAAGCGGGCCACGCGGTCGATCTCGAAGCCGCGGAACGCCGCGCGGAAGGCCTCCTGTTTCTTGAGGATCGTCAGCCAGGAAAGCCCGGCCTGATTGATCTCCAGCACCAGGCGCTCGAACAGCCGGTCGTCGTCCGTGATCGGGAAGCCGTACTCGTGATCGTGATACGGGCCATGGAACGGATGCCCGCGAGCGAAGTCGCAGTAGCTCATCCCACCATTCTCTCCTCGACCGTCGTCGAATACGACTGGTCATCGACATCGAGATAGAGCTGGCGCTCGGTGATCGTCAACGACAGCGACGCTCGGCGGGGAAGCGTGGCGGCAACGCGTTCGATGAAGCCGCGGCCGAACGTGTAGATCGGGATCTCGTCCCCGCCGTGGATCTTCTTTCCGGCGAGCTGGTCGAGCACCATGCCAGGATCGCGATGCGTGTAGACGGCCACGCGGCCGGCCAGCTTGCTGCCGCGATGAAGGCGAGCGGCATCGGGTGCGCCGACCTCGATCCATGCGGTGATGCGGCCCGTCAGATCGCGCACCAGCACCGCCGGCTCATCACCCGAGGCCACGCCTTCGGTGAGGGCGATGCCCTCGGTGTATTCGAGGCACCAGGCCAGCACGCGCGTCAGCATGTACTCGGCCGTCTCCGAGGGCTGCCGGGCAACGTGCAGATCGAGCGTCTCGTAGACGCCGCGATCGACGTCGGAGAGCTGAATGCTGAAGCGGTACATCGTCGCAGTGAGGGGCATTGGGCGCAGCATACTTCGGGGTCGCGGGGTCGCGCGGTTTCGCGGTCTCGCAGCAACTCAGCAACTCAGCAACCGAGCAACTCAGCAACCCGCACGCCGCGAGACCCCGCAACCGCGAGACCTCGCGACCCCGTCACTTCTCATCCATATGCACCTTGTGCATCAGCCGATGGATGAAGGGCGCGAGCAGCAGGCCGAGAACGCCGATGAAGACCAGGCCGGAGAAGAGGGCGTAGAACGACGCGAAGATCTTGGCCCCGTCGGTCTTCAGAGGGTCGACCGGACCCATCCCGCCGAGGATCATCGACGCGTTCAGCAGGGAATCGACCCAGTTGAGTTTGGCCAGGTAGTGATAGCCGGCCATTCCGACGAACAAGGCGACCGCGATCACGCCGATGGCGAAGCTGATGTGGCCGAGCACCCGCCTCGCGAACTGAGCAGGTGTGAGCAGGCGGTGCTTGCGGTTTTCGTACACGGCGTGATTAGACCACTCCTGTCTACGCCTACCGGCGGCGAAGGCAATAGATCGCACGGTTATTTGTTATCATTACGTCGTCCAAGCCAAAACAGGAACCATCCAGGAAACATCAATGAAGAGACTGCTCCTCGCGATAGCCGTTGCCCTTGTGTTCGCTGCGCCGATGCATGCGGCGGGCTCATCCGACGCCCTCGTAGCCTCGCTCGTCACGCAGGCGCCCGGCCTGCGGGCGGACGTCCTGAAACTCGCCCTTGCCGCGGCCAAACGCGCCGAGGATCAGGGACTCGTTCCGCGCCGTGACCTGCTGACCGTCATCGACTACTCGCTGCCGTCGTCGCAGCCGCGTCTCTTCATCTTCGATCTGGCCACGCACAAGCTGCTCTTCCGTGAGCTCGTCGCGCACGGGAAGGGGAGCGGCGGCAACGTGGCCAACGTCTTCTCGAACAGTCCCGGCAGTCTGGCCACGAGTCTCGGCCTCTTCGTTACCGCTGATACCTACAACGGCGGCAACGGCTACTCGCTTCGTCTGCGCGGTCTGGAAGAGGGGATCAACGACATGGCTTGGGATCGCGCCATCGTCATGCACGGCGCGTCGTACGTCAGCGAGCAGGCAGTCAAGGCTTTCGGCCGCCTCGGCCGGAGCTGGGGTTGCCCGGCGGTGCCGGTGGAGGTCTCGCAAAAGATCATCGACACCATCCGCGGCGGCAGCCCGGTCTTCGCCTACTACCCAGACAAGAGCTGGCTCTCGAGCTCGGCGTTCCTGCGGCAGGTGGCCGGGACGGTGGCGAGCGCGACGCGGTAAGCGGCACGGCCGGCCTCTCTCACGGACCGAACGCTACGCCGCGTTTTGGAAGTGGCGAATTTCGTCGATGATCTCCGGAATGTTCGGGGCCGCCTTGCGCGGCTGAAAGCCATGTGTCACAGCATTCCTGAACTCCATCAGCAGGAGAAGCTTCTCAAACGTATCCGGGTGAATTCTGCCGATTGAGTAAAGCTCTTTGAGAACGCGTGCGGAGCTTTGGCGTTCGATCTGGGGAGCGGCACTCTGGGCGCGCCGCCGAAGAATCGTTTCGAGTGCTGAATAAGCGATCAGGCCAGCCGCTTCGACATGCCCCTCTCTCGACAGAGTCTCCGCGTTCGCGAGCAATCGGGTTACCTGTTCGTCGTCAGCGAGCGGCTCCTGAGCAGGCACGTCAGGCGCCACGGGAGGGTTGATGAACACGACCTCGAACCGCCACCCCGGATGGTGCTCAATCACCTCGGCCAACCTGAGGTTTTGTTCGTCGTCGAACCGTGATGCGGACCTCACCGTTGCGACGCGGTTCCCTTCTGAAGACTCAGCAACGATGTCGATGTCGGATTCGAATTCCTGGAGGAATGGAGGCAAATCGTTTTTTGCAGGCCGAAGATGAACGGCATACCCCTTCCTCCGGTATTCAGCCGCCAGCGCATCGATCCTTTCCTGCTCCATTTGTGCTGTGCTCATCGGAACACCTCGATTCTCGACGACTGCTCGATGACGACATAAATGAAATCACTTCCACCGAGAAACCCGCGAGCGAGAGCCTCGGTCATGGGCACGCGATCTTCAACTGGCTTTCGACGCATGCTGGCGACCAAATCGACCACCTGCCGGTCATCAGCATACGCGATTCCCTTCAACGCATCCTGAATCGGTTTGACGATGTTGTCCAAGTCTCCGATCGGGTCGCTGACGTAAAAGTATGCAACGCGGAGAACCAGTTCATCGGCGGAAGGCAGAAGCCCCTTTGCAGCGGCTTCTGCCTCTCCAGCCTGCCGAACTCGTTGTTGCCAGAATCGCCTGTTGTCAGGCGAGCCCTGCGACGTGACCGGAGTTCCCATCACGATGAATTCCAGATACGGCAATCGCCGCCCATTCTACGGCTTCACAAACCTCACCCGATGATTCGCCGGATCGAACGTCACGACGAGATCCTTCAGGAAGCGGAAGCCGAGGTTGCCGACGGGGAAGATCTCGACGAAGTCGAGCTGCGGGTTCGTCAGCGTGATCGCGCCGACGTGGGCTTCCCCCTTGAGAGGAGCGCCGTAGATGTCGAAGTCGTTGCCGACTGTCCGTCCATGGCCGAAAACGCGCGGCTCCTCGGCGAGCGGCAGTGACTTGGCGAGCGCGAGCGGGATGGAGAGCAGCGCAGGGCTGCCGCTGTCGATGTCGGTCTTCACCTTCACTCCGGCGACGTCGACCTCGATGTTGGGGATGCCATGCTCCACGCTGTACGTGAGGATCTTCGCTCCGTCGGCCGCCGGGAGTCCGCCGCCGTCGACTTCGAAACGGCTGTTCGGATAGTCGAACGTGACGATGAGCGAGGTGAAGAGCTGCAGCCCGATGATGCCGTCGACATCCATGAGGTGCTGTCCGCCCTGTTCGCCGACGTCGACCTGGCCGAAGTGCGCCTCGCCGATGTCGATCGCGTCCGCGCGGAGGATGCGGACTGTTTTCTGATTCTTGCCGCTCGGATCGCCGCTGATTGCCTCACCGATGACCGGGAGCCCCAGCTTCTCTTCGAGCGCCGGAGTCACCTGCATCATCCCGCCGAAGCCGCTGTCGACGGCAAAGCGGAAGGGTCCTTTGCCGTTGACCTTCGCCTCGATCACCGGAACGTGGTTTGTCAGATCCATCGGAATCTGTACGCGCCCGCCGATCATCACCTCGCCAGGCGCCTCGGGGCCGCGCCGTTTGCGTTCGACTCCTGCTCCGATCCCGAGCGCTTTCCGTGCCTCACGCCCGATCTCCTCGGCGGACGGCGGATCGAAGTTCGAGAGCACGATCAGCGTGTAGGGTGGCTCGATCTCGAGCAGAGCGTTGACGCCGGGTGAGCCGCCGGCGACTCCGATGTTGCGATGGCCATCGGCATCGAAGCGGCCGGTGAAGAGCCAGTCAGTCCAGCGCTTCGGCAGCAGTTTGTTGGCCAGAAGCGCCTGCGAGAAGCGGAGCAGATCGGGGGCAGTCGAATAGCCGCCGCCGGCAGAGCTGCCGCGAGCCGGCTGCGCGTTGACGTTGCTCTGCCGCGACGGCAGCGGTCCTTCCGGGCCGCGTTTGGTCAGCCCGAGGGCGCGGTTCGGAACGCTTTCATCGACGGCGTACGACGCGGTGTCGGCCATCCCGGCAGGCCTGGTGATGTGATCGCGAACGTAGTCGTAGTACGTCTGCCCGGAGACCCTTTCGATGATCAAACCGAGGACGACGAAGCCGGCGTTCGAGTAGCGCTCCGACGTTCCGGGCTCGAACTCGAGCGGTTTGTCCACGAACAGCGGCAGGTAATCGGACAGCGTTCGCAGCGAGGCGTGATTGGCCTGGAACTTGGGACCGAAGAAGTCCCCGAGCCCCGACTTGTGCTGAAGGAGTTGCTCGACCGTGATCTTGTCGGCAACCGGCGACGGATAGTCGGGCAGAAGCTTGCGGATGGTTTGGTTCAGCGTCAGCTTGCCGGCTGCGGCGAGCTGGCCGATGGCGACGTGCGTGAAGAACTTGTTGATCGACCCGAGGTTGAACTTCGTATCGGGACGGTTGGCGATCCCCTTTGCGGGATCGGCCATGCCCCAGGCCCGCGAGAGCAACGGTGTCCCGTCCTTGGCCACCAGCACAACGCCCGAAAAGCGATCCTCGGCGACAGCTTTGTCGACGGTGGCAGTGATCTGAGCAACTGTTTTGTCAAGCGGTTCCGCGGCGATGAGCGGCGTCGATGCCATCAGCAGCGCCAGTGTGGAAATGAGAATCTTCATGAGGGCCTCCTGTCGTCAAACTACGTGGAGGTTGTGAAGCAATGATGAAGGGTCTAATTCAGATTGAAAGCGGCAACGTGAAGAAGAACGTCGACCCCACCCCCAGCTCACTCTCCGCCCACACCCGCCCGCCGTGCGCGGCCACGAGCTGGCGGACGATGGGGAGGCCGAGGCCGGCGCCGCCGGTGGCGCGGGAGCGCGAGACGTCGACGCGGTAGAAGCGCTCGAAGATTCGCGGCAGCTCGTCGGCCAGAATGCCGACGCCGGTGTCGATGACGCGAATGATCGCTTCGCTGCCGCTCCGTTCCCAGGCGATGCGTACCTCGCCTGGCATTTCCATATGCGCGACGGCGTTGGCGAGCAGGTTTGTGAGGATCTGTACGGCACGTCGAGCGTCAGCCAGGACGATGACATCGTCACTCCCGTCGCAGTGGATGGTCACCCCGCGATCGCGCGCCCGAGTCTTCATGCCGGCGGCTGCGCGTCGCGCCAGCGCGGCGACCGCGACCGGCTGCGCGTCGATCTCCAGCCGCCCGGCCTCGGCCAGTGCCAGGTCCTGCAGGTCGTCGACGAGATGAGCCAGGTGCATCGTCTCGTCGTGCAGCGATGCGATCCGTTCCGGTGTCGGCGCTGTGAGGCCGTCCTGCATCGACTCCAGCTCGCAGCGGATGTTCGTCAGCGGCGCGCGCAGCTCGTGGGCGACGTCGCTCACCATCCGCCGGCGCTGTTCCTCGTTACGGTCGAGCGCGGCGGCCATGGCGTTGAAACCGCGAGCGAGCTCCGCCAGCTCCGTGCCGCCGGCCGGCTCGACGCGGACGGCTAGATCGCCGGACTCCATGCGCCGCGCGGCCGCGGTCAGCTTCTCCACCGGCACGCTGATCCAGCGGGCGATGGCGATGGCCATCAGGACGCCGAAAAGAGTAGCGCCGAGGAACGTCCAGAAGAACGAGCGGTCGAGCGAACGCGTTGCCGGCAGCTCGGGGGCGTTGCTTTGCAGCGGCAGGATGAAGATCGAGCCAACCACGTTGCCGGCTCCGTCGTGAACGAGCAGTTGCGGACCGCGGATCATTTGGTGCGCGCTGCCGGCGGCGGTGAGACGTTCGATCGTGAGTGTTCCGTCGGGCTCGAGATCGAGATGAGCGTCGCGCAGCACTGCGCTCGACGTTGCCACGAGCCGTCGCTGGCCGTCGAAGAGAAGGATGTCCAATCCTGCCGAGCGCGCGGCCTGATCGACCACTGGTCCGACGCCGGCCCATGAGCCGTGTGCGCGGTAGTAATCACCGATTGCGACAGGAGGGCGCGGACTTCCGGCGTGAACCTCGACGTCAAACTTGCGAATCTCGTAATGAGCGACGCGCGTGGAGATGATGGCCACGCTGCCGATCGTCACGGCCAGGAGCGCCGCGACCATGGCGATGAGACGGCCGCGCAATGTGGCGAAGATCCGCATCAGGCGTCCAGTTTGTAGCCGATGCCGAAGATGGTGACGATGATTTCCGCCCCCGCCTTGCGCCGGAGGTTCTTGATGTGCGCATCGATGGTCCGGTCCAGCCCTTCGAAGTCGTCGCCGAGGGCTAGGCGCGCCAGCTCATCGCGGCGGAAGACGCGGCCGGGTGAACGGGCCATCGACAACAGCAGACGCAGCTCGGTGGCGGTGAGCGCGACCGGATCGCCGTCCACCGTCACCTCGCAGCGCTCCGGATCGATGGTCAACGCCCCGGCGATGACGCGCGGCGTCTTCGCGGTCGTGCCGGCGCGCCGCAACACCGCCTCCACCCGCGCCACCAGCTCGCGCGGGCTGAACGGCTTGGTCAGGTAATCGTCCGCGCCGAGGGAGAGGCCGGTGAGCTTGTCGTGCTCCGTCGTCCGCGCCGTCAGCATGATGATCGGGATGGCCGATTTCTCGCGCAGCATCCTGCAGACCTCCAGCCCGCCGACGCGCGGAAGCATCAGATCGAGCACGACCAGATCGGGCGCGAAGGTCTGCACCATCTCCAGCGCCTTCGCGCCGTCCAGCGCGGAGGCCGTGGCGTAGCCGGCGTGGGAGAGATAGCGATCGAGCGTCTCGCAGACTTTGGGGTCGTCATCGACGATAAGCACGCGGCGCATGGCTCCATCGTAGGGGGAGTTGTGAATTTGAGGTGAAGAGGCTCCTAGGCCTCGGCATGATGAGCGCAACGATTTGGCTTCGCCTGACGTACAACTATTCAGGAGGATGATTTGAAACGCATATCGCTCATTCTTCTTCTCGCCACGGTTGCATGCAGGACGGCATCGACGCCGGCCGCTGAGCAGCAAGCGCCGAGCAGCGATGCCGGAGTCCAGCTACGCGTGATCGAGTTCGGTGATCATCCCGATCCGAACACCGGTGCGCCAAAGGTGCTGGAGGCGGCGCAGGCCTGGCCTGTGGAGCTCACGCCGCTGTCTGCGGCAGTCTCCGCGAACGTCGGTCGCGAGGTCGCTGTTTACGACATGCGTCGCGATGCGGTGTCACCCAACGCATCGGAGGAGCTGGAGGAAACCAAGGTAAGAATACTCAGTCTGACGCCCTCTGGCGCGAAGGTCGAGGTCCGGATGGATGCGGCGCGCGACCCGGTCGAAGCGGCCGTGCCGATGAACGGAACCGTGGTGATCGGGAGCGAGCACGAAGACCAGCGCCACGCCTTCGTCGCCGTGTCGCTGTTCGATGCGGTGACCGCGTCGCGCATCCCGGAGATGTATACGACGCGCGACCCTTCCGTTACCGCGCCGTCGAAACGATCAGGTGTGCCGCTCCAGCCGACGAAGTCAGCGATCGAGCATCACCTCAAAGGGGTTGCCGTGTACGCGGAAATCGACGAGAGCGGCAACGTTCTGGCCGCGCACGCTCTGATGGGGCGTTATCCATCAGCCGCTGACCAGGCGGCGATCGAAAACACCATCCGGACGTGGAAGTTCCACCCTGCGACGCGCGCCGGGAAGCCGGTGCGGGTGATGACGACGATTCTGGTGCCGTTCGGGCAGTGACGCCCTAAGTTCACAGGCGTATCCTTTCTGCCATGGACAGGATCAACATCGTCCACTCAGATCCCGAAATCCTCGGCGGCGAACCGGTCTTCGTCGGAACGCGCGTGCCGGTGCGGACGCTTTTGGTTTATATCGAGAAGGGAGAGACGATCGAGGAGTTTCTCGACAACTTCCCGACGGTGACGAAGGAGCAGGCTATAGCGTTTCTCGAGGAAGCAGGCCGGGCATTGCTGGTTCAGATCGCGTGAAGAAAGTCCTCTTCGACGAGAACATGCCTCGAAAACTTCGGCGCGATTCGCCGGAGTTTGCTGTGCGAACGGTTCAGGAGGAGGGCTGGGCTGGTCTTAAGAATGGGGACCTGCTCCGTCACGCTTCTTCGTCGTTCGACGTGTTCCTGACGGCTGACCAGCGCCTGCGATATCAACAGAACGTTTCGCAATTCGAGATCGGCCTTGTCGTGATCGAGACGTTCGATACGACGTTGGTGAATCTGCAAACGCTGCTGCCGGAAATCAAGTTGGCTGTCGAGAATGCGATCGACGGCGCGATCACCATCATTCGGCCTGGCTGAGCCCTACAATATGTCCGATGCCGCTTCGCCTCCTCGCCTGCCTCCTCGCGCTCGGCACCGTTGTCGTCTGCTCCGATCGGCTCGAGGCTGATCAGCTCGGGAGGGCACGGCAGCGAATTCATCCCGCGCCTTGCGGGCCGGCGATGGCGGTAGCCGGTACGGCGGGGGTTCATGATGCTCCGCGTCAGGTGTTCCTCGAGGATTGGGTGGTCGTCTCCGTCTGTCATCTCGATGTGCTCCTGCACGATGCCGAGGCGCAGCAGCAGCCGATCACGCTCTTCATCGAGGGTCTCGACAGCGGCAACGAGCCCTCGGGGATGGATCTCGAGAGCGGCACGCTGACCTTCGTGCTCGGCCGGAATGAGAAGAACAAGGAGATCTGGCGCCAGTTTCTGTACGCGCCGCTCTTCGAACCGGACAGTACGTTGCACGTCAGCGTCGGCATTCGTGGAGACCGGCCGTTGCCGCGTGCTGATGGCGCGAACATGGAGCTGCGGCTGAAAAAGCTCTACATCGATCCATGGATCATTCTTTGGCTGATACTCCTTCTCGTCGTCGCCATCGCGGTGTTGGTGTATGCCCGGCGCAGTGACATGCTGCGCGACGGGCCGGCGATCGATGGCGTGCGCCAGCCGTACAGTCTGGCGCGGGTGCAGATGGCGTGGTGGTTCTTCCTCCTCGTCGCCGGCTATGTCTTCATCTGGCTGGTCACCGGGGAGCGTGACTCGATCGCGCCGTCGCTTTTGGGCCTTGTCGGGATCAGCGCCGCGACGGCTCTGGCCGCGGTCGCCGTTACGCCGAGCCGCCAGCCGGTTGCCAGCGCGGGCTTGTGGCGTGATCTCGTCACCGATGATCGTGGCATCGTCGCTCTCGACCGCGTCCAGGTCGTGGTCTGGACGTTCGTCCTCGGCTCGGTTTTCCTCTACTCCGTCCTCTGGGATCTGACCATGCCCGAGTTCAGCGCCACGATGCTGGCCCTGATGGGCATCAGCTCGGGGACGTACATCGGGTTCAAGTTGCCGACGCGGGAGTCGGGGGTAGGGGGGCGAGGGGCGGAGTAAGGGGTTCCCGGGTCACTTGGTTGCTGTGTTGATGGGTGAGGTCTCGTGGTTACGGGTCTCGCGGTCTCGCGGCGTCCTTTTGACTTGCACCCACCATTTTTGGTGGTTTAGTCTCGATTTGGGGCCCGAAACCATCGATTTTGTGGCTGTGTAACAAGATATCTTCGCTCCGCAGTGAAGGGTGGTTCGCTCCGCAGCGAAGATCCTTCACTACGCAGTGAAGATCGTTCACTACGCACCGAAGAACCTTCACTCCGCATCAAAGATCCTTCGATGCACATCATTGATTCCTGGCTCCGAATCGGTAGCCGCTACTTCTTCTTCCTCTTGCTGAACGCGGCGTATCGTTTGTGTGCCCAGTCCATGGCTTCCTTGCCGGTGGCGAAGTGGTCGACTTCCTGCGGATGAGCCTGGCCTTTCTCATCGGAGAGAGGCAGGCGCGATACGGAGTCGGCGTAGATCTGTTCGAGATGATCGGGGCCGGTCGACGCGGTCGACGCAGCCGCTGCAACCGACGCGGACGGGGCCGGCGCCGCGCTGCTCTGGGGTGCCTTCACCTTTGCCAGCGGGTCGTCGGTGCGGGCCTTGGCCAGAGTCAGGACGGCGCTGAGGTCGGGAGCGGCGGCATCGCGCTTTGTCAGCGGCTTCACCTTCCAGCGTTTCTCCAGCGTCGCCAGGATCGATGTGTGATCGAAGGGCACGCCCTTTGCCGGCGGACGGAGGACGGTGCCGGCTTCGATCCACGGGGATACGAACACGGCCGGCACGCGTACGCCGAAGCGCTTGAAGTCGAAGCCGAACTCGCCGACGGAGTTATCCGGTGGTGTTGCATTCGCGGGCGGTGGCACGTGGTCGTAGCAGCCGCCGTGCTCGTCGTAGGTGATGATGAGCAGCGTCTTCTTCCACACGGGTGAGCCGTACAGGGTGCGGTAGACCTGCAGCAGAAACTGTTCGCCGAGGGCTACATCGTAGTTGGGGTGCTGACTGTTCCCCTTCGACGACCACTGCGGCTCCATGAAGACGTAGTTCGCCAGCTTGCCGCTCTTCACCGCCGCGGCGAAATCCTTGAAGAGGCCGAAGTGACTCTTCGGGGCGTTCTTGATGTCTTCGATATCTGCCGGGGTGAGGGGTAGCTGGTCGTAGCCATAGATCGACCAGGTCGCTCCGGCCTTCTCCAGCGCGGGATAGATGCTGGACGCCGTGTACGACTTGGTGTGATCGTCGAGATGCCCCTGCGAGGTGGCCATCTGCACGAAGGCGCGGTTCGGCAGCGTCTCGGTCGGCGCCGATGCGAAGTAGCGGTCGGAGACGGCATAGCCGCGCGCGAGCGCGGAAAGCACCGGCAGCATCTCCGGCGGGTACATCTTCATGATGGCGGAGGCCGAGGTTCCGGGCAGGATGTCCTTTGCCCAGCCTGGATCCTTCGACTGCCAGCCGAGCGTGTAGTCGAAGTTCGTGACGAAGCCCTGATTCGTGGCCGTCGCGCCCGGTTTCGGCTGCGTCGTCCCGAAAAGCTGCGAGTTGGTGTTGAGGAAGCCCTCGCCCGGGTCGCTCCCGGGCATGAAGTAGGGATGCGGATCGGTGGCCGCGATCGGCGAGACCTTGATCTTATTGCCCTTGCCGTCCGGATTCGATTCATTGCCGGTCAGGCCGTCGAACGGCTGCCCCAGCGGCGATTTGTTGCCGGTGCGCGAGTAGAGGTAGCCGAGCATGTGATCGAACGAGCGGTTCTCGAGCATGACCACGACGATGTTGCTGATCGATGAGAGACCTGCGGACTTTGCCATCGCATCTCCTTCGCACGAGACTCTGTAGTAGTAGGGTCGCTGGACCGTCGTTTCCCTACCCCGGGTGTAGCTGGGATCAAGGGCTGTACGAGCTTCAGCGGACTCTACGTTTGGTGGAGTATGTGCACACGGCGCGGCAGAGAGATGAGGATTTCGTGAGAGCGTAACCGAGCGTGGCTCGCGGCGGCGTTGATGCGGTGACGCATCGTCGTAAGATCAGCCTTGGAGGAGCAATCACATCATGTCGAATCGTAAGTTTTATGCACAGCGTTGGGAGCAGGATCATCCGGGTTTTGTCCGCGTGTTGCGCGCGTTACCGGCGGATAAGCTCGATTACAAACCGCATGAGCGCTCGGCGTGCGCCGGCGATCTGGCGTGGCAGTTGGCCGAGGAGCTGCGAGTCCTCTCGGAGGTCGACGCCAGCGGCGCGATCAATTGGGAGTCGCGGCCGCGGCCATCGACGATCGAGGAGATCGTGGCCGCATACGAGAAGAACGCCGAGCAGCTTCGCGCGGTCGTGGACGCGATGGACGACGCCCGATGGGACGGCGAGGGGCGCTTCCTCTTCGGCGGACAGGAAGCGTGGAAGTCGACCGTCAGCGACATCTTCTGGGGTTTCTTTCTCGATTCCGTCCATCACCGCGGCCAGCTCAGCACCTACATCCGCCCGATGGGCGGTAAGGTGCCGTCGATCTATGGTCCGTCGGCGGATGACTCGGGGGGGATGTAGTTTTTTTTCGTAGCGCTGGCGGCCTCGCCGGCCGGACCGCCAGCGGCTCGCTGGCGACGCTGAACCGCCGCCGAGCCGGCAGCGGTCCAGCCGGCGAGCCGCCGGCGCTACGTTTACGCGCTGCTTTGCATCGCCGCGAGCATGCCGCACGCTGCATGGCGCGCAACGCCGCCGGAGTAGCGGCGGACGATGGGGACGCCGAGGGTGCGAAGCTCGTCGCGGAAGGCGGATAGCTCGGGGTTGGTGGCGCGGCGGTAGCCGTCGGGGCGGGCATCGTTGACGTCGATGAGATTCAGGCGCAGCGGTACCCCGTCGAAGAGCGTGCGCAAGGCCGACACCTCGTCGATGCCGGTGTTGATTCCGCCGAGGACTACCCAGGCGATCGTGACCCGCCCTTTGATCGATTGCTGGTAGGCGCGTACCGCATCGGCGAGCTCGCGTACGGGCCAGGCCGATGCGGACGGCAGCAGCGTGCGGCGGCGCTCGTCGATGGCCGAGGTCAGGGAGATGATGAGGCGATACGGCTGGCGCTCGCGCGCGAAGCGGAGGATCTGCGGGACGAGGCCGACGGTGGAGATGGTGATGTTCTTCGCAGCGATGCGTCCGCCGCATGGGTGGGCGAGGATCTCCGCGGCGCGCATCACCGCCGCGTAGTTGTGCAGCGGCTCGCCCTGGCCCTGGAAGAGCGCGCCGGTAACGATGCCGGGCGCTTCGTCGCGAACGGCGATCCACTGGGCCACGATCTCCCACGGCTCGAGATTGCGGATCAACCCGAGGCGTCCGGTGGCGCAGAAGGTACATCCCATGCCGCAGCCTGCCTGGCTGGAGATGCAGATCGTGAATTTCCCCTCGGCTTCGAGCGGAATGCGAACGGCCTCGGCGAGCGCACCGTCGGGCAGTCGAAAGAGATACTTCACGAAGCCGTCGCTCGGATCGGTGGCGCGTTCGATGATCTCGATCGGCGCGCGCATCGTGAATCGATCGACCGCCTCCTCGACCGCACGGGGTACAGGTCGCGCGGATGGGAAGCCGTCGCGACCATGAGCGATGACGTGGGCGATCACGCGTCTTGCCTCGGCGTCGCGGATTGTCACGCCCTGCGCTCGCAGGTGAGTGGCAAGGTTGGAGGGGAGAAGGCCGAAGATGTGGGTCACGGAACGCCAGCGCTCCTATCGATCCTCATTAAGAAGTAGCACCAGTTCCTGCGCCCGCATGTCGGCGCCGGCGGCTGCGTGGTACTCCCCCTCGTGCTGCTCGATCAATTTGAGACGATCGAGATCCTGGCGGCTGATGCCACACATTCTGGCGAAGGCCAGCCATTCGGGCGGCGTACTGGCTTCGACTTCGTCCTCTTCGAGCATCGGTTCGCCGGCGCAGTTGAAATGTTCGCAGCCGAACTGCTCGGCGCATTGAGGACACGGCGGCGGATCGTTGAAATCGGCCAGCTCGCTCTCGGTCAGCACGCGCATCGTCCCGCCGCGCTTCTCGCGCACGTAACTGAGACCGCTCTCGCTGCTCGAGAGCAGGTCGAAGCGCTGCGCTTTGGGACCGTCGTCAGACATGGATACGATGATCGTACCGCACGCGGGGCAGACCGGCCGGCTGGACCGAACCGCGTTGTGGATGGAGGGAGAAAAGCGAAGGTCCGGCCCTGCCCTACAATGTCGCGCCATGAAGAAGCTTGCCGGTTTTGTTCTGCTCCTCCTCACGCTCGCCCTTCCGCTTGCCGCGCAGCTCGATCCTGGGACCTACAAGGAGATGCGCTGGCGGATGATTGGCCCGTTCCGCGGTGGGCGCACCGTCGCGGCTGTCGGTGTGGCCAGGCAGCCGAATGTGTTCTACATCGGCGTGAACAACGGCGGTGTGTGGCGCAGCGACGACTACGGCCGCATCTGGACGCCGATCTTCGACGATCAACCCAGCGGCTCGATCGGTGCGATCGGCATTTCGCAGTCGGATCCGAACATCATCTATGTCGGCAGCGGCGAAGGGCTCCAGCGCCCTGACCTGGCCACCGGCGACGGGATGTACAAGTCGACCGATGCCGGCAAGAGCTGGACGCACCTCGGCCTGCGCGACGCGCAGCAGATTCCGCAGATCGTGGTCGACCCGGCCGATCCGAACCGCCTGTTCGTCGCGGTACTCGGTCATCCATACGGCCCGAGCGAAGAGCGCGGCATCTTCCGCTCGACCGATGGCGGGCGCTCGTTTCAGAAGGTGCTGTACAAGAACGATCTCACAGGCGGCATCGACGTCATCCTCGATCCGTCGAACCCACAGACCGTCTACGCCGCGATGTGGCAGGCGCAGCAGGGTCCGTGGGAGAACGCGTACTTCGCAGGTGCGGCCAGCGGTCTGTTCAAGTCGACCGACGGCGGAACGACTTGGCAGGAGCTCAAAGGCGGGCTGCCGTCGTCGGACGTGATCGGTCGCATCGGCATCGAGGTATCGCAGGCCGATCCGAAGCGGCTCTACGCCATCTGTGGCGACAACGCGAAGTCGGGCGGCCTTTATCGGTCGAACGACGGCGGCACCACCTGGAGCCGCGAGAACAAGGACGAGCGGATCTGGGGCAGGGCTGGCGACTTCAACGAAGTTCGAAGCGATCCGAAGAACGCCGACGTCGTCTATGTCGCGAACGTGGTGACGTGGAAGTCGACCGACGGCGGCAAGACCTTTGCCTCGTTCCGTGGCGCGCCTGGCGGCGACGACTACCATCGCGTCTGGATCAATCCCAACGACTCGAAGACGATTCTCATCGCCTCCGATCAGGGGGCCATCGTCTCGGTGAACGGGGGCGCCTCGTGGAGCTCCTGGTACAACCAGCCGACGGCGCAACTGTTTCACGTCAACGCCGACAACGCCTTCCCGTATCGAGTCTGTGGCGGTCAGCAGGAAAGCGGCTCCGCGTGTGTGGCCAGCCGAGGCGATGACGGCGCGATCACATTCCGCGAGTGGCATCCAGTCAGCGTGGAAGAGTACGGCTACGCCGTCCCCGATCCGCTCGATCCCGACCTCATCTTCGGCGGCAAGATCACCCGCACCGACCGCCGCACGGGGCAGGTCAAAGACATCAGTCCGAAGCCATTGCGAAAAGGCAGCTACCGGTTCGTGCGCACAGCCCCGGTGGTTTTTTCGCTGGCCGATCCGCACGCGCTCTTCTTTGCCTCGAACACGGTCTGGAAGACGACGAATGGCGGCGAGAGCTGGTCGGAGATCAGCCCCGATCTGACGCGCAAGACCTGGACCGTGCCCGAGAGTGCGCGCGGTTACGTCAATACGCCGCAGGCGAAGGTTACGCAGCGTGGAGTCATCTATGCGCTGGCGCCGTCACCGATGGACATCAACACACTGTGGGCCGGCACCGATGACGGTCTGATTCATGTGACGCGCGATGGTGGCAAGAGCTGGAACGACGTTTCGCCGCCGGAGCTGAAACCGTGGGCGAAGGTGTCGATCCTCGAAGCCTCGCACTCCGATGCGAACGAGGCCTACGCCGCCATCAACACCATCCGTCTCGATGAGCTGCATCCGCACATCTACCGTACGCGCGATGGCGGCAAGACGTGGCAGCACATCACCAGCGGCATCGCCGACGGCGCGACGATCAACGTGGTGCGGGAGGACCCGAAGCGGCGCGGACTTCTCTTCGCGGGGAGCGAGACGCAGGTGTGGGTCTCCTTCGACGACGGTGATTCCTGGCAGTCGCTACGCCAAAACATGCCGGCATCGTCGATCCGCGACATCGCCGTGCATGGGGATGACGTCATCGCCGGCACCCACGGCCGCGGCTTCTGGATTCTCGACGATATCGAGCCGTTGCGGCAGATGCATCCGCGCATGCCCGAGGTGACGTTGTTCAAACCGCAGCACGCCTGGCGTGTCCGCTGGAACAAGAACAGCGACACGCCCCTCCCGCCGGACGAGCCGATGGGAGAGAACCCGCCCGACGGCGCCATCATTGATTACTACCTGCCGGCGGCAGCGACGGGGCCGGTGACGCTGGACATTCTCGACGGATCCGGCGCCGTCGTCCGGCACTATGCGAGCACCGATCCTGTGTCGGCACCGAAGGACGAAGGCAACATCCCCTGGTGGTGGATCCGTCCGGTGAAGGCGCTGTCGGGTACCGCGGGTATGCATCGCTTCACATGGGATCTTCACTATCCGCCGGCACCCGGATCGCGGAATAGCTATCCGATCGCCGCGGTGCCGCACGAGACCGCGCCTGCGCCGACGTCGCCGTGGGTGGTGCCGGGAACCTACTCTGTTTCTCTCTCCGTGAACGGGAAGACCTATTCACAGCCGCTGTCGGTGGAGATGGACCCGCGGGTGAAAACGCCGGCGTCGGATCTCCAGCAGCAGTTCGCGCTATCGAAGGAGATGTACGACGGCATCGCGCAGCTCGAGTCGGTCAGCGGCCGCATCCGCAACGTGCGCGCCCAACTCCGCGCCGCGAAGAAGAGCGACGAGATCACGGCGTTGCGCAAGCGTGCCGCCGAGTTGTCCGGAGTGGCAGGTGAAGAGGATGACGAAGCGCCGCCGGCGGCCGCTCCGGATGGCGAGACGCTCAACAGTCTCACGCAGTCGCTTCGCGCCGTGCTCCGCCTCCTGCAACAAGCCGACGCGGCCCCGACCACGCAACTCGCGGCTGCCGTCGAAGACCGCCGTCACGCCGTCGTCGAGATTCTCGAGAGGTCGCAGGTATTCGAGAGCGCGGCGAAGGCCGCCAAACTGCCGGAGGTCCCGGTCAAGCCGCAGCCCTGATTCAGAGGACGATTATCCGCAGATGACGCAGATGTACGCAGATAGGATTGACCAGTCTTATATCCGCGTTTTATCTGCGTCATCTGCGGATAGGTACTTCGAACAAAACAAAAACGCCCCGCCGGTGTTGCCACCGGCGGGGCATTTCTGGAGAAGGATGCTCTACTGCACGTTCAGCGCGAAATCATCGACCACGAATGAGGTCTGTGCCGAGCTGTCTTCGGAACCGACGAGATAGACCTGAATGGTCTGGCCCTTGTACGCGCTGAGGTCGAACGACTTCTGCGCGTAGCCGGTGTTCTTGCTGAGATTCGAGTAAGTGGCCAGGGTCGCCAGAACGGCGCCGCTGCTATTGCGGATCTGCACGTTGAGCGTGTCGAAGGCGGTGGTGGTCGTCGTCTCCGCCGTGTCGATGTGCAGCCAGAAGGTCAGCGTTGCCGTCGTTGCCGTTGATGCGATCGTCACCGTCTGCACGATGGTGTCGGTATGCGTCGTGCCGTAGCCGCACAGCCAGGCTTTCCATGTGCCGCTGTGTGCCGGCTCGCCGGTCGAGCTGTCGACAACGCCCGCGGTCGTCGTCCACGGCGCGGTGTTCGTCGAGCCGTTTTCGAATCCTGGGTTGCCGAGAAGCTGTTGCGATGCGCTGTTGGAAACAGTCACGCTGACCGTTGACGACGTGCCCACGTTGTTCGCGGCGTCATACGCCTTGGACGTAATCGTATGGGCGCCGTTGGCGACGGTGGTGGTGTTCCATGAGTACGTCAGCGACGTCGCGTTCGTGTTCGAGGTCTTCAGGGCACCGTCGATGTAGATCTCCATCTTCGTCACGCCGACGTTGTCGGAGGCGGTGGCGGTGACGTTGATCGTGCCGCTGACCGTGGCGCCGTTCGCGGGAGCCGTGATGGAGGTCGTCGGCGGGGTCGTATCCGGCGCGCTGTTCGAGACCGTCACGGTGATCGTGGTTGACGAGCCGATGTTGCCGGCGGCGTCATACGCCTTCGACTGAATCGTGTGTGAGCCGTTTGCGACCGCCGTCGTGTTCCACGAGTAGGTGAGCGAGGTCGCGTTCGTGTTCGAGGTACTCAACGCACCGTCGATGTAGATCTCCATCTTCGTCACGCCGACGTTGTCGGAGGCGGTGGCAGTGACGTTGGTCGTGCCGCTGACCGTGGCGCCATTTGTGGGAGCCGTGATCGAGGTCGTCGGCGGCGTCGTGTCGCCGGCGGTCGTGCTCACGACCACATCGTCGACATAGGTGAAGGTCGGGTCGCCCGCGAAGTTGTCGTCATGATTCAAGACCGTCAGCGTGACGCTGTGGCCGGCGTTCGAAGCGACGTTGGTGTTGACCTGCGTCCAGCTCGGCGTGGCGGTGCATACCTTGGCGAGGATCGTGGTCGTCGTGCCGCTGACATTGTCCTTGAGTGTCGCTGTGGCCCAATCGTACGTGACGGTGTCGGGGCAGGTGTTCGAATACCAGAACGAGAGCGTCGACGCGTTCGACGGCAGCGTGAACGTCTGCGCCACCGAGCTGTCGGTCGATGGGCTGGCGTTGCCGAGCTGTGCGCCATATGTACCGGAGTGCTTCGCGGCGGTGTTCACCGCGGCGACGCCGCTGCCGGTCCAGCCGGTGAGATTGCCCGTCTCGAATGTGCCGTTGACGAGTGCCGAGCTGCCGCCCGAGGTCACGGCGAGTGCGACGCTGGTCGGGTGCGACAACGATCCGCCCGTGCCGGTCACGGTGATCGTGTAGTTGCCGACCGCTGTCGTTGCACCGACCGTGACCGTCATCGTTGACGAGCCATTGCCGGGTGCCGCGATCGACGTCGGACTGAAGCTGACCGTCGTTCCGGAAGGCGCGCCGGTCGCGCTGAGAGAGATGGCGCTGTTGAAGCTTCCGCTGATGCTCGTCGAGATCGTCGACGTGCCGGCAAACCCCTGCACCACAGTCATCGAAGCCGGCGACGCGGAGATGCTGAAGTCCGAAGTCGAACCGTTGAAGTTGTTCACCAGTGCGTTTGCGTCGACGGTACCGACGCCGGTCACGGCGTCATAGCCAGTGCCGCACGAGAAGCCCGTCACGCCCGGAACGCTGTTGTTGCCGCTGGTGACGTCGTGAAACATGACCGTGCCGCCGCTCGCGTACTGCGCGTTGGCGAGGCTGTAAAACTTCGTGTTGGCGTTGCCCCAGCGCTGCCCGGTCTTCTGTACCACCAGCGCCATCAAGCCGGCGAACGAGGGTGAGGATGCCGAGGTGCCTCCGACGGCACCCAGTCCGGACACCGTTGACGTGTGGCCCTGGATGACGAGATATCCGTCGTGGCCTGCCGCGGTCAGCGCGACGTCGGGAACGTACCGAACGTTGTTCGAGGGAACGCCGACGCACACTTGCCACGATGGTTTGGTGTAGACGGTCGAGGCGCCACCGCTCGAGGCCCACAGCCCCGAACCGCCGCTGACGTTGCCGCTCTCATTCCAGGCCATCTCCGGGATGTAGCTCTTGGCGGAGCTCTGATTCGCGGCGTTTGTGCTGTTCCACCACGTCGATGGAGACGCCGTGTCGTTGAACTGCGTGCCGCCGACGGCGACGTTGTATGGCGTCGAAGCGATGCCGGAGACCGCGGCGCCGCTGCCGGTGGTGTCGCTGCCGCCGTTGCAGCCGGCCGCTCCGCTGTCGCCCGAGGAGACGAATGCGGTGATGCCCTGCGTGGCTGCCTGAGACCAGAGGTTGTTGTAGAAGGTGTTCTCGGTCGTGCCCATCGACGATTCGCACTGGCCGAAGCTCGTGCTCATGACGTCGCCGACGTTGTTATTGACGATGTACTGCGCGGAGAGATCGACGCCGTCGGTGCTCGACGTCGACATGGAGATGACGAACTTCACCGTGGCGTTCGGGGCCACCGCTCCGGACCACTCGACGTCGAGATCGGCTTCCCCTTCTTCGCCGCCGCCTAGGTCGCCCGGGTCGGTGCCGTTGTGAACGAACACCGGATCGTTTGCCACGAGACCGAAGAAACTGCGGAAGTACTGCACGTCGGCCAGGGCGATGTCGGTGCGGCCGACGATGGCGATGGTCTTGCCGCTTCCGTTGATGCCGGCGCTGTAGAGCGGGTTGACGTTGTAGATCGTGGCGAAATCAGCCGGCGCGACGTAGTGGCTCGTGCCGCTCGTGTATTCCGTCACCGGCTTGAAGCCGTGATTCATCGCCTTTTTCGGGAAGTTGTGCAGCGTGACCACGCCGCTCACGATGTCGGCCAACGCGCGAGGGATCTCGGGATCCTTGACGTTCGCGTGGAACTGCTTTCCATCGATGTCGAAATCGTGGATCGACGTGTGGAAAGCCTGCTCCACCTGCCCGACATTGCCGCTGAAGTTGATCCAGCCGCGGCCGGGTGCGAGCTCGTCGATCGTGAAGCCATGACCCTGAAGCCAGCCGGTGATGTCGTTCAGGTCGTCATCAGCGATTCCGAAGCGCTTGCCGAATTGCTCCGGCGTGAGCCACTGGTGATAGCTGGGCGAGCTGGGGTCGTTCAACTGCGTGACCAAGCGATCGACCGAATCCCTGGCGTTGGCGCGTGGCTGCAGGAGCAGGATCATCTTCTCGTACTGGAGACTGCGGTCGCTCGGACCGCGATCCGCTCGTGCTTCCGCTTGCGGCGGAACATTGCCGTGGATGACGACCGTGTCGTTGTCGTCGATGTTTCGCTTGCTGTGGCCGTTGTTGCCTGCCAGAAGGGGGGTAATGAAGAAGAGAGAGAGGACCAGAATCAGTGAGAGAGTACGGTAGCGATGAGGCTGCATTCAAATTTCCTTTCGTCCGATTTCGGGCTGGGGCCGGCAGTAAGGGCAAGCGGACTGCCAACGCCTCCTCCGCGCTAAATCGCTGATTACAAAGGAAAGGCTTGAATTCAGACACTGTTACAGATGGGTCAACAACTGACGAGCGTTCAGGAGTTGACCCGCCTTTGAGCTAGAGATGGGTCAATAAGTAGGCCAGACGGCTCCGGAGGTCATCAATCCGCTGGCGAACTGACCCCATTCACCGGCTGGAACGCTGAAGCCGGCACCGGTTCGCCGAAGAGGAAGCCTTGCACTTCCTCGCATCCCTGTTCGCGCAGGAAGGCGAGCTGGCTCTCGGTCTCGACCCCTTCGGCCGTGACGCGGAGGCGCAGGCCGCGGGCCATTCCGATGACCGCCGAGACGATGGCGCGGTCCGCGGCGCTCGTTTCGATCTCCTGCACGAACTCCTGATCGATCTTCACACTGTCGATCGGGAAACTGCGCAGATAGTTCAGGGACGAGTGTCCCGTTCCGAAATCGTCGATGGCGATCTGCACGCCCATCTCGCGTAACCGCTGCAGCGTGGCGATGGTGCGCGTCGTGTTCTGCATGGCCAGGCTTTCGGTGATTTCCAGTTCCAGATCGCCCGGTGCCAGGCCGGAGAGCTCCAGTGCCGAGGCGATCACGATTGGAAGATCGCTGTGCTGAAATTGGCGCGGCGAGAGATTCACAGCCATGCGAAAGCCAGCCGGGCGGTTGCTTTGCCACGCCCTGGCCTGACGGCATGCCTCGCGGAGAACCCATTCGCCGATCGGTACGATCAGTTGAGTCTCCTCGGCGACGGGGATGAAATCTTTCGGACCGACGAGGCCGAAGCCGGGCCGGTTCCACCGCAGCAGCGCTTCCACTCCCGCGACTCGTCCCGTGGCGATATTGATCTGCGGCTGGTAGTGAAGCTCAAGCTCGCCGCGGTCGAGGGCGTGCCGAAGATCGTTCTCCAGCGCCAACCGCTCCAGAGCCCGGCTGTTCATGGCTGGCGTGAACATCTGATACGAGTTCCGTCCCGCGTCCTTGGCCCGGTACATTGCGCGATCGGAGTTCGCGAGCAACTCTTCGGCGCTGTCGCCATCGCTTGGGAAGAGAGCGATGCCGATGCTCGTGGTGACGAAAAGCTCCGTGCCGTCGATATGCATCGGGTGTGCGACGGTGTCGAGGACCTTCTGGGCGATCTTCGCCGCATCATCGGGCGTCTTGAGGTCGGCCAGCAGGATGGTGAACTCATCGCCCCCCATGCGCGCGATCGAATCCTCTTCCCGAAGCGACGTTTGCAGGCGCATGCCCACGGCCTTCAGCAACTCATCGCCGGTCGAATGGCCGAGCGTGTCGTTGACGACTTTGAAGCGGTCGAGGTCGAGAAACATGACGGCCAGCGGGTGTTTCATGCGCCGCGCGTGCGCGAGAGCCACGGTCAGCCGATCGCGGAAGAGGCGCCGGTTTGGCAGCCCGGTGAGCGCGTCGTGATAGGCCTGATACTCGATCTGCTCCTCGACCTTCTTCCGCTCGGTCACGTCGCGTGAGACGCCGACGACCTCGCGAATCTTGCCGGTAACGGCGTCGCGGACGCTGCGACTGGTGGTCTCGAACCAGACCAGCGAGCCGTCCTTTTTCTCGACCCGATAGGCAAACGTCGTAGGTCCCGACTCGTGGATCAGCGAGGAAAGGTGACGGACCTCCTCGCGGTCGGCGTCGAACACGAAGTCGTAGAACGAGCGGCCTACGAGCTCAGCAGGCTCATAGCCGAGGAGGCGGCGAGAGGCGTCGGAGGCATAGAGGAGGATGCCTCGGTTCGACGTTCGCGAGATCATGTCGGTGGAGTTCTCGGCCATGAGGCGATAGCGCGCCTCGCTCTCGCGCAGAGCCTCTTCGGCCATGCGGCGCTCCGTGACTTCGTTGTGGACGCCGATCGAGCCGACCACATTGCCGGCCGCGTCGACGACAGGCGCACCGCCGATCTCCAGCCAGATGATCGTGCCGTCTTTGCGGCGCACGCGCACTTCGTACTGGTCGGCCATATGGCGCAAGCGCAACCGCGCTTTCTCGCGCATCAGGGCGATGTCTTCGGGATAGGCCAGCAGCAGGTCTCCCTGCAATCCGACGAGCTCTTCACGGTCGTAGCCGACCATCTCGCAGAAGCGGTCGTTGACGAACTGCAGCACGCCGTCGTTGTCGGCCTGCGCGAGCCCTTCGCGCATCCGTTCAACGAGAAGCCGGTATCGTTCCTCGCTCTCGCGGAGCGCGTTCTCGGCGAGCTTGCGGTCCGTGATGTCGATGACAGTCCCTTCCAAAACCTCGGGGTCGCCATCGAGCAGATTGACGCTCTCGATGAGCCAGCAGAGGCCGCCGTCTTTGCGCCGTAGCGAGATCTCGTTGCTCGTCAGCATCCGTTCGCGCCGGAGAATCTCGATGTATTCGTCGCGGTGCGACGGATCCTGATAGAGGTCCTTTGCGGACTGTTCCATCAACTCCTCGCGCGACGAATAACCGAGGATGCTGGCCATGGCGTCGTTGCAGTCGAGGATGCGGCCATCGATGGTGGTGCGATAGACGCCGGCGAGATTGCGCTCGAAGAGGAGCCGATGGCGTTGTTCGCTTGCGCGCAGCGCCGCCTCCGTGCGATGACGCTGAATGGCGTTGACGAATATCTCGCCGCTGATGCGAAGTAGCGAGGCCGCCTCGTCGCTCCACGTGCGCGGTTCAGCAGATGCCACACCGAGCGCACCGAGGAAGGCGCGATTGTAAATCATCGGTACGACGACGATGGAATGGTTGCCGGCGCGCTTGAACGCCTCGCGTTCGCGCACCGCTTCGGGTGGAAGGTCGTCAATCGAGACCCGGATCTGTTGCATCTCGCTGAGCTTTCCGCTGGTCCAGGGAAACGAGGAGAAGGGCACGCTCGAGCCGAGGCCGCGCACGGCATGGGGATCGGCGTTCCACTCGTGGGTCAACAGTGCCGTTTGCCCATCGTCGGAGAACATATAGATGTAGGCGCGATCGGCGCCGACGAAGAGGCCGACGCTTTCGAGCGCGGCTGCGATCTCGCGATCGATGTCGGAGGCTGCGACGTTGATGAAGTTCGTGGAGATCCCGGAGACCAGCCTCTCGAAGGCGAGGCGATGCTCGAGCAGCTCCTGAGTCTGCCTCGAATCGGAGTCGAGATTGCCAGGCTTCACCTCGGACAAATAAGATCCCCCCACGGATCATAGCGTCTCAGCCGGTTAGGAGTCCGCGCGGCAGAATCCTCGCTACGCCATTGTTGGCGGAGCCTTGGGCAACCAACGCTGCCGGCCGTGCCGGCTAGATCATCCTGTTCTAGAATCATGGGATGCGAACCCTTCTTGCTGCCGCCGTGATCACCCTCGCCGCGTGCTCCTCCTCGGCTCCGGCGACATCGAAACCAAAGGCGCAGATCCCGGCGCCGGACTTCGAGCTCCGCCAGATCATGGGGCCGCCGGAGTTCAACTACGTTGACGGACCTTTCGAAGTGAAGTTCCGCCTCGACATCGGTGACCGGGCCGACGTTCCCATCACCCTGAGCCGGGTCGATATCATGACCGTGAATCCGCCGGGAGGCGCGTACACACTCAGTCGCGGGCATCGCTCCTACTATTTTCATAAAACGATCGATGCACACCAGGCCACCTCGATCGAGTTCTGGGCCAAGGCAATCGGTTACGGGAAGAACACACGTGAAAACGAGCCGGTCACCATCCGCGGCACGCTCTATTTCGAGACGCCCAACGGTTACTACAACCAGGTGTTCATGAAAGAGATCGGGCAGTACCCGGGGCAGAACGATTAGAGCGGTTGCGGAGTCTCGCGGTTTCGAGGTCTCGCGATACCACCTGACCGCGCTACTCCGAGACCGCGTAACCTCGCGACCGCGTCACTTCAGCTTCTGCTGCAGCAGCCAGTGAACCATCGCCGGGTCACCGTAGGCGTCATCCCAGATGTCGTGGCCGCCGTTCGCGTACTCGGTGTATTGAACGTTACCGCCGGCCCGGCGGAGTGCGGCAACCATCGATCGTGATTCGGTCACCGGCACGATGTCATCCATCGTGCCGTGGAAGGCCCAGACCGGGATGGGGCCGATCTGCCCGGCCAGCGTCGTGTAGGGATCACGCGAGCCGACGATGCGGGCGATGTCGGGCGGCGGATCGCTGGGAAACGGATCGTCGGAATGTCGCGTCACGACTCCGCAGATCGGCACGAGCGCGGCCCATTTTCGATTGTGCCGCGCCATGTACCAGGTGCCCGCGCCGCCCATCGAGATCCCGGTGAGGTAGAGACGGCTCTGATCTCCGTGGAACTCGCGGATCACACCATCCAACTCGGCCAGCGCCATCTGTTCCATCTCGCCGTACCACTCATGGTCATCGTCGCATTGCGGAAAGACCACGATGGCTTTGTACCGTTCGCCGTAGCGCTCGAGCGCCGGAGCTAGACCGATGCTCACCTGCTGTGCGTTGTCCGAGCCCCGCTCACCGCTGCCGTGAAGAAAGAGGATGACCGGCCAGTGGTGCAGCTTCGTGTAGTGCTGCGGCAGCCAGACCAGGTATTTGTAGGTGTGCGTTCCGAGCTTGACCTCGCGCTCCAGAAACTGCGAGCGCCGAGTACAGCCGGAGAGTGCCAGCGCCGTGAGAAGAACGAGGAAGATGCGCCGGGTGACCACCGCTACTCGAACAGATCGAACTCGGCGACCGGAAGCGGCTCAGGCTCGACGTCTGAACGCCACATTTCGAAAACGTAAAGATCCCAATGCAGCAGGAACACCTCGCGGAACATCTCCCCACGAGCCATCAGGCCCGGGACGAGTCCGCGCTTGTTCTCCTTGACCAGATGCCCGAGGTCGTGGATCACTGTCTGCTGCTGCCGGTAGCCGGCGCGTGAACAGAAGAAATTGAGCGCTGCCTCGATCTTGAAACGCTCCTGATAGCGGAGCGGGACTGTCTCCCACACAGAGCGGCGCATCACGCGGATGCCGGAAAGAACCGGGCCGACCTTCATCTGCAGATGGAAGAAGTTGCGGATGGGACCGCGGCTGCGGACGCCGATGTTCATGTCGCTCTCGTCGCGCAGAACAGGACGGACGAGCGACTCGATGTGCTCGTCTGTGAGGTTGAACATGTCGCCGTCGACGAAAAAGAGGACATCGTGACGCGCGTATTCGACGCCGACGCGCATGGCGTAGCCCTTGCCGCGATTCTCGCGCAGGGCGATGGTGGTGACGTCGAAGGAGCGTGCGATCTCGACCGTGCGGTCTGTTGAGCCGTCGCTGACGACGATGATCTCGTCGATGAGGCCGCTCTTCGTCAGAACGCCGAGCACCTCAGCAATCGTCTTCTCTTCGTTATATGCAGCGATGATGGCCGAGATCAATCGACTCTCCTAAGTTCGGCAGGGGGAGGTGCAACAGCCAGACCATACCACAGGGTTTCCGGGGGTCGCGGGTCGGGAGTCGGGGGTCGGAGAGCTGGGCCGGAGCGTTGCATAGAATGGTGGTTGTCATGAGACGAACGTCGATCAGCGCAACACTGTTCCCGGCGATCTGCATCGTAACGGCGGCGATGTCGCTCTCGCTCTCCGGATGCCGGTCGCTGGTGGCTGGGAAGCTCGTCAACCCGAGCTATTCGCTGCGCGGTGTCGTGCCGCACGTGGCCATCGCCCTCCCGCTTTCCGCCTCGGCCATCGATTTCGACATCACCATCGGCGTCGACAATCCCAATCCCATCGGTCTGCGCCTCGACTGGCTGGATTTCGCGCTCGAGATCAACGACATCCCGATCCTCACCAGTGTCCGCGCCGATGAAGGCGTCAATATCCCCGCGCACGGAGTGGGCGATATTCATCTGCGTACACGCGTCGGCTACTCCAATCTCAAGGCCCTCTTCCACCAGGTCGCGGAGATTGTCCAGGGCAACCACGCCCGCTACACAATTCACGGCGATGCCTACTATCACACCCTGTTCGGCGAGAAGCGGTACCCCGTGACGCTGCACTCCCGATGAAACACCGTTTCTTTACTGACGCCGAGCTCACCGCGGGCTCGGCGGTCGTGCTCAGCCGCGACGAGCAACATCACGCCCATGTCGTTCGTGTTCGCGAGGGCGAGGAGGTCGAGGTCTTCAACGGCCGCGGCGCGGCATTCGTGGCCAGGTTCACGGCTGATGGTTTGCAGCTCACCGCTCCGGCACCGGATCGGGAGGCGCGCGTGGCCATCCATCTGGCCATGGCCATCATCAACCTCGACAAGTTCGACATCGTCCTGCAGAAGACCACGGAGCTCGGCGTCCGCTCGATCATTCCGCTGGTCACCGAGCGCGTCGAGATCCGCCCCGAGCGCTATCGCGGCAAAGCGGATCGATGGCGGAAGATCGTGTTCGAGGCCGTGAAGCAGTCCGGCCGATCGGTCATCCCGATCGTCGAAGTACCGATGACCTTCGAAGAGGTCATCAAACGCGAGGGACTGAAAATCGTATTTGACGCCGACACCGCGCCGGCGACTCAGCAACCCGGCAACCCAGCAACCCTCTTCATCGGTCCCGAAGGCGGATGGAGCGAAAACGAGCTGCAGCTCGCCCGCGATCGCGGCTGCGCGTTCGAGCGCCTCGGCGTCCGCCGTCTTCGCGCGGAGACGGCCGCAATCGTTGCTGTGTCGCTTGTCACTGCGCGATCTGGCGACATTTGATAGATTTACGCCCCGATTGCAGCGGAGGGAGTCTCTTGCCAACCAACAACAGCCTCACGATCACCGACAACCGTACGGGCAAATCGTACGAGGTCCCGATCACCGATGAGACCATCCGCGCGATCGATTTGCGCAAGATCAAAGTCAAGGATGATGACTTCGGCCTGATGACCTATGACCCGGCGTTCATGAACACCGCCGCATGCCGCAGCGCCATCACCTTCATCGACGGGGACAAAGGCATCCTGGAGTACCGCGGATATCCGATCGAGCAGCTCGCCGAGAAAAGCACCTACCTCGAGACGGCGTGGCTGCTTCTCAACGGCGAGCTTCCGACGAAAGACGAATTGGCGGCGTGGACGAACACGATCACGTATCACACGTTCATCAACGAGAACCTCAAATTCGTCCTGGACTCGTTCCGCTACAACGCCCATCCGATGGGGATGCTGATCGCTATGATCAGCGCCCTGGGCACGTTCTATCCCGAGGCCAAGAACATCTTCGATCAAGAGGGGCGCAAGCGACAGATCGAACGGCTCATCGCGAAGATGATCACCATCGCCGGCTTCGGCTATCGCCACATGGTCGGTATGCCGTATGCCTATCCCGACAACAAACTGTCGTATCCGGCCAACTTCCTGAACATGATGTACAGGACCACCGAGGCCGAGTACGAGCCGAATCCGGCTCTCGTGCGCGCGCTCGACGTCCTCTTCATCCTGCACGCCGATCACGAGCAGAACTGCTCGACGAGCTCGATGCGCGTCGTCGGCAGCTCGCACGTCGATCCTTACTCCGCCGTAGCCGCGGCATGCGCCGCGCTTTACGGACCTCTGCACGGCGGTGCCAATGAGCAGGTCATCCACATGCTGACGGAGATCGGCTCGAAGCAGAACATCCCGGCCTTCATCGAGAAGGTGAAGAAAGGCGAGGGCGGCGTGAAGCTGATGGGCTTCGGCCACCGCGTCTACAAGAACTACGACCCGCGCGCCAAGATCATCAAGAATTCGGCGTACGAGGTCTTCGAGGTGACGGGCATGAATCCGCTGCTCGACATCGCCCTTGAGCTCGAAAAGATCGCTCTCGAGGACGAGTACTTCGTCAAGCGCAAGCTGTATCCCAATGTCGACTTCTACTCGGGCCTCATCTACCAGGCCATGAAGTTCCCGATGGACATGTTCCCCGTCCTCTTCGCCATCCCGCGCGTGTCCGGCTGGCTGGCGCAATGGAGCGAGATGCTGAACGACTCCGATCAGAAGATCGCCAGGCCGAGGCAGATCTTCACGGGATCGGCGAGGCGGGACTACAAGGCGATCGAGGGACGGTAAGGCGTTCAGCCTTCAGCCTTCAGTCTATCCTGAGACTGCCGCAGCCGCTGAGCGAGCGTAGCGAGCGAGTGCGGCGGAGGACGGCGAAGGATCTCTGGTGAAGCCGGCAGCGGCGTTTCCAATCAGCAGCCGCGTTGTTCCACCAGAGATCCTTCGTCGCTTCGCTCCTCAGGATAGACTCGAAGCCGGAATAGACTCGAAGCCGGAATGCCCGTGCCACCTCGCCAGTTCTGATCACTGCCGGTACCCGGAAAGGTTTCACCCGTGAACACTTCCAGGTACATTCTCGTTGCACTGCTTCTCGCTGTTGTTTCTCTTCCGCTCGCCGCGCAGATCAATGACACCTATGTCATTCCGGCTTCGGCCAATCAGGCGGGCAACTTCGGAACGCGCTGGCAGACGCAGTTCAGCGTCTTCAATCCGCAGCTCGGCTACCCCCTCACCGTCAGTGTCACGTTTCTTCCGACCGGCGGCGGTGTAGGCAGCGAGCGCACGTTCAAGGTTCCGGCGAACGGCACGGTCCTGTCGGACAACATCCTCGACGATCTGTTCGGCATCACCAGCGGCTCCGGCGCCCTTCTCGTGGCCACCTTCCCCGAGGACAACCCGACCGTGCCGAATGACGTGCTCTCCCGCTCGTTCCTCGTCACCACCAACACGTACAACAACGCCAGGACCGGTACGTACGGCCAGACCATCCCGGGCGTGTGGGTGGGTTTGCAGGACTTCAGCACCGACGGGATCAGCGCCATCGCCCATGGCGTGCGGAACGTTGCCCGACTCGGATGGCGCACCAACGTCGGCGCGGTGAACCTCGGTCGCTCGAACGTCACGCTCCGCGTGAATGTCTATAGCGCCGATGGCGGGACCGTGATCAAGGACGCCACGCTCGACATTCCCGCGCTCGGTCACCGTCAGGCCTCGCTCCCCGCCGAGGTTGACGGCGGCTCGGTCGAGTTCTTCGTCGATGATCCGTCGAACCAGGCGGTGGTCTTCCCCTACTCCTCGACCATCGACCCTCTCTCCGGCGATCCGTCGTATCAGGGCCCTACCCTCCTCGCCAGCGCGAAAGTCCTCTTCAAGATGGGATCGCCGCAGCCAGCGATGCTGGGGAGGAAGATCGACACCGACTTCGCACGCGGGATTCGCGCGACGGCGACGCGGATGGGGGAGGCGAGGGTGGTGGGGTCTAGAATTTTGCAGTAGGGGGCGAGCGCGCTCCAATTTAAAGACCCGCTTCCACAAGCAATTTGTCATCCTGAGGCTGCCGCAGCCGCTGAGCGAGCGTAGCGAGCGACATGCGGCGGAGGACGGCGAAGGATCTCCAGCGGCAGCGGCTGGGGCAGGTGCGAAACTGTGGTTTTTTGAGGAAGATCAACGACAAGCCACATCTGCGCTTCTGCCCCAAGCAGCGCAACTGAAGATCCTTCGCCATCCTCCGCCGCTCTTCGCGACCGCGCGGTTCCACCGGAGATGCTTCGTCGCTTCGCTCCTCAGCATAGACTGTGAGCCGGGCAGGCCTCGCGATAGACTTAAGCCCATGTCCGCCCTGCTCGAGACCAGCCTCCCCCTCCCCCTTGCGCGACGCGGCAAGGTCCGTGATGTCTACGACCTCGGCGACGCGTTTCTGTTCGTGGCCACGGATCGCATCTCCGCGTTCGATGTCGTGCTCTCGCCGGGCATACCGGACAAGGGAAAGATCCTGACGCAACTGTCGACGTTCTGGTTCCGGCAATTCGGCGACATCGAGAATCATCTTCTGGAAACGGAATGGGACGCGTTTCCGTCCGAGGTGAGGGCGCATCCGGAACTGCGCGGGCGGAGCGTCATCGTAAGGAAGTGCCGGGTCGTGCCGGTCGAGTGTGTGGCGCGCGGCTACCTGGTCGGTTCGGGACTCAAGGAGTACAACGCTACAGGGCGGGTCTGCGGCATCGAGCTGGAGAAGGGATTGACCGCGGCCAGCAAACTGCGTGAGCCGATCTTCACGCCGGCGACGAAGGAAGAGACCGGGCATGACGAGAACATCTCCTTCGAGCGGATGTCTACGATCGTCGGTGACGACCTGGCCGCGGAGCTGCGCGATCTGACGTTGCGCATCTACAAACGCGCCGCCGAGTATGCGGAGACGCGCGGCATCATCATCGCCGACACGAAGTTCGAATTCGGCATCGACGAACATGCAAGCCGAGGAAACCTCGTGGTCTGGATCGACGAAGCGCTGACGCCCGACTCCTCCCGCTTCTGGCCCGCCGACCAATACGCCGTCGGCAGCAATCCGCCGTCATTCGACAAGCAGTTCGTCCGCGACTGGCTGGAGACGACCGGCTGGGACAAAGCATCGACGCCGCCCGAGCTGCCGGACCACGTGGTGATGAGGACGCGCGAGAAGTACATCGAGGCGTTTCGGACGATCACCGGGGCCGAGCCGTCGCTGTGATCGCGGTCGCGGAGTAGCGGGGTTGCGCGGTCTCGGGGTCGTTTAGTCACCATTTCTGGTGGTTAACTTCCGATTTTGGGCCCGATCGGTCGATTTTCGGGCTGCGGACCCAAAAATCGAGACTAAACAAGCTCAAATCGAGACTAAACAGTCTCGAATCGAGACTAAACACTCTCGAATCGAGACTAAACACTCTCAAATCGAGACTGCGCACTCTCAAATCGAGAGTGCGCACTCTCAGATCGAGACTACGCACTCTCAGATCGAGACTACGCACTCTCAGATCGAGACTACGCACTCTCAGATCG
>Ga0307470_10000237_pt1 | contig 35852 bp, 32 predicted proteins | sample atmos_gasesAM3C__FD_204565 | JGI IMG/M metagenome (GOLD analysis project Ga0307470, IMG submission 204565) | Hardwood forest soil microbial communities from Morgan-Monroe State Forest, Indiana, United States - atmos_gasesAM3C_05 | ecosystem: Environmental > Terrestrial > Soil > Temperate forest... | reverse complement strand
CGACATCCTTTGTTACGTTCCTGCCTGGTTACCGAAAGGCTTCAAACTAAGAAGCGTCGTCATCACCTATGACGAGCCTGGCCCCGATGAAGGCAGCGTCGGACGTTTCCCGCTCTACTCGATCGAATACGGCAATGGCCCGACCTCGCCTCCGAACGCTTCCGGCCAATGGTCCGACCGCACTGGCGGCGCGACCTTCACCATCGAATCCGCGCGCGAAGGAATCGGCGACCGCAACCTCATGGAAACCGAGGACAGCGAGGAGATCACGATCACCTCACCCTTCGGTCCGATGTATTTGATCTACACGCCGAAAGGGAAGGGGGAGAACAGCCGTAAGGTGGAGATCAAAGCTAACTGGGCCGAAGACCCGAACATGAAGTCAGAAAAGGCCAAAGCGCTACCGCATCCCATCCTCGGCCGCTACCACGGTTTTTCCGGCACTGGCATTACCGTCGCCGAGTTCGAGAAGATCATTAGCTCCCTGCATCCGATTCGCCCTTAACCGCTCTCCTTCGTTACCTTCGCTTCCTTCTGTGACTCTTCTGCATTCGTAATCAACCGGATGACATTCATCATACTGCCTTTCAACTTGTCACACGCCACATGTCACACGTCACTTGTCCATTATGAACAAGATCGTCTCCCGCAAAGATTGGCTCGCCGCGCGCAGGGAACTGCTCGCCGCCGAAAAGGAACACACCCACCGCAGCGACGCGCTGGCGAAGCAACGCCAGCAATTACCCTGGGTCCGCATCGATAAGGAATACCGCTTCGACACCGACGCCGGCCCCGCCTCGCTCGCCGATCTCTTCCGGGGCCGATCCCAGCTTCTCATCTACCACTTCATGTTTGGCCCCGATTACACCGCCGGCTGCCCATCCTGCTCCGCGATTGCCGACGGCTACAACGGCAGCGTCACTCACCTGGCGAACCACGACGTCATGTTCTGGACGATCTCGCGCGCGCCCCTGCCAAAGTTGCAGGAATACAAGAAGCGCATGGGCTGGACTTTTCCGTGGGCTTCGTCGTTCGGAAGCGACTTCAACTTCGACTTCAACGTTCGCCTGACTGAAGACCAACAGCGGGAAGGTGGCGTGGAATACAACTTCGAGCGCGAAGAAGTCTGGAACCCGGCCGAATCGGAAGGCGTCGTCACCTTCGCGAAGATGTCTGGGACAGATCCCGCCACCTACGTGCGCGAGCGACCGGGCATGAGCAGCTTCGCGTTAGAGGATGGCATCATTTACCACACCTATTCCGCTTACGCTCGCGGCCTCGACGCGCTCTGGGGCATGTATCAATGGCTCGATCGCGCTCCGAAAGGCCGCAACGAAGACGACAGCGTCTGGTGGCGCCGCCACGACGAGTACGAGTCAGGCACTGCCGATACCCCCATTTCTTAATTCTTCCTTCTTAATTCTTACTTTCCCTGCAGCGTGCAGCCTGCTTTACAAAAGGGCTCCGGCAGAGGAAACGTTAAACCTATGAAGACAATTCGCCACACGATCAATCTCCCGGCCGAGATGGAACAACTTCTCAATGATCGCATCGAAGATTTCCGGAGTCTGTCTGCCTACTTCGTGGCGCTCTGTTTTACCGACCTGCTTTATCTTCCCAAGCGCCCGATCGCAAAAGCTTTCGCCAATGCCGGCTGGCAGCAGCAACGCCGCGCGATCGAGAGCCTCGTCACCCTGCGCAAGCAAGGCTGGAGGGGCGTCAACTTGAAACTGCATATCGACGCCGTGACCCAGGTGGAAAAGGTGGCCCAGAAGTGCCTCAAACAGGACGACTGGCTCCTCGATCATATTCAGGAAGAACTCGCTTTCATGCGGGGCGCGGATTTGCGGCGATAGCAAAAGCTGCGCGGCGCATCATGGCGCTGCGCAACACATACCTGAACTGCGCGGCGCATCATTTCGTCGCGCAATGCATGCCAGATTGTTTTAGAGACTGGGTGAATTGATGCTTATCTCCCGCTTCCAAATCAGGAAGCGAAAATGATACAACCTGCCGGCCTTAACCAATCCATCCCACAACTCTGCAAGACCCATCGCCTAACTAATAGGTTGCGTTACCTCAGTTCACTGGCGCGCGGCCTGACGATTCCGAACAAACCAGCTCTCATTGGGTCTAAGACGAAAGTCTCATGGACGAAGGTCCCACTACCGAAGCCGCGCGAATCCATGAAAGTCCGGCCCATGCACACATCCTTTCCAGTCGTATTGCCGCGCATGCTCGCATCGCGCATCGCTTGTTTTCTGACCATCGCTGCTCTCGTCGGCGCCGTCACGCCGCTCCGTGCCGCGGATGTCACCTGGAGCAACGGGTCCGGCAGCCTCAACTGGAATCTCACCGACCCGAACTGGTCCACCGGCGCCTGGAATAACGCGAACGGCGACGGCGCGATCTTCGACGCGACCGGCGCGGGCGCGATCAATGTCACTTCACCGATCAACGTCGACAGCCTGGACTTGATCGCGAGCGGCTACAGCTTGAATGGCGCCGGCCCGCTCACATTTGTAACCGGCACGAGCACGCTGGCCCCTGGCATAATCCACGTAGATTCGCACTTCGACTTTACCATCAATACGCCCATTAACAGCTCGTTAGGCCTAATCAAGCGAGCCCCGGGGACGTTGCAGCTGGCCGGCCCGATTACTTTTAGCGGCCTCGGCTTTCCTCTCACCTCCGCCACGAACATAGTCTTCGCCGATATTTACTCCGCAGGCATTTCAGGCCAATCGCCGTCCGATTACAGTGGGACGACGCGGATCATGAACGCCGGCGTCCTACCCACGACTACGCGCCTCGGTGTTTCCAATGGCCTGTATGATCTGGGCGCACTTAACCTCACGCTCGGCTCGATCACCTTCTTCAACGACCAGGATTTCTTCCCCTACGATCCGGTAACTCGCACAGCCGGCGTGGGCGTTACCGGCGCCGGCACCCTGCATGTCACGGGCGAAATCAATACCCTGGGCGAAACGGCCGGTTTCAATTTTGGCAGTAACGCCATCGCTAATAATATCGATTTTGGCGGCGGCACCCAGGTCTTCCGTGTCTCTTTCGGCCAAAACACGGCTGGATCGGCGGCGTTGCAAATGACCGGGGTTCTTTCCAACGGTTCGCTCCTCAAGACGATCGGTGTCAACTTGAACGGGGTGATGGCCAATGCCGACGGAATCGGTCTGTTCGGCAACAATACCTATACCGGTTCGACCCGTATCAGTGGTGGCGTTAACGTGGTGAGCGGGACGAACGCTTCTACTTCTGTCGAAGTCTTTGGGAGTAGCTTCAACAGCACCCTTTCACTCCAGGGCGCCAATGGCTCTTATCTTTCAGCTACCACGATCCAGGCAGCTTCCGGGAGCACCTTCCAAATCGATAACAACGCGAGCCTCGGCGGATCAGGGAACTATAATTTCCCGGTTCCAGCGGCCCAAAATAACAATCGGCTGGCTGACAATGTGCAGCTCCAACTGCGCGACGGCGGATTCACTTACCGAGGTCTCGCGAATACCGCCGCCACCGAGACGATCGGTTCGTTAGCTGTTTCCGGCGGACACAGCGTCCTCAATCTGGCGACGTCGGGAACTGGCACAGTCGCACTCACATTGGCCAACGATTTCACGATGACACCACGCTCGAGCCTCGGATTTAACATCAACACCCTGGGTGGCACTACCAAACTGTTTGTTAATGGCGCCGTTCCAGCCGCGGACGCGACCGGCATTTTGCCACGCCTCGTGACGATCTCCGACTTTGTGACCTACAACGGCGTGACGGGCCTTACGCCGTACACCGGTTATGCGACTGACTTCACCACGGCTGGGACGAACGTTTCCACTACTGGAGCAGCGAGTGTCGCAAGCTCCGTCAATGTTAACGCGGTTAAAAGCGCCAATAGCGGTACGACCACCATTACGGCCGGACAGACGCTTGGTGTGACCTCCGGCATGATGCTGAGTGCGTCCAGCACCCGCACTTATGCTGGCGGAACGATCGCCTTCGGCTCCGCGCCAGGTGCCTTCTTCGGAAGTAACACGGTGAGTACTAGCGCGATCACCGGAAACCAGGGTCTATTGAATGCCCAAGGCACTCTTACCTTGAACGGCGACTTATCCGGACTTACCGGCACGATCACCCAGAACGGTTTCGGAGCAACCACTCTTGGAACCAATACCTTCGCCGGCCCAATCGAAGTGCGCGAAGGCACCTTCAATATCAACACCAGCCAGACTCTCGCCGGTCAGGGCGCGATCACCCTGGGCGTCCCGACCAACGACGTGGATCTTGTCGGCGCTCCTCCATTCCTGAACATCGCCGGCGCCGGTGCGAGCTCGACCCTCGCGCGTGACATTATTGTCAGTAACGGATCTTTGACCAACGTCGGGATCCCGCTCGGCAATTCCTTCATGACTCAGTTTGGTGTCCTGAGTAACACCACTGGTTCGCAAACAGTTAGTAGCAACATCACGCTCAATACTCCATTCCGCATCCAGGGCGGTGGCGCCACTGGGACCGGTACCACCAATTTCATGGGTAACATCACCGGTCCATCCTTCATTCGCGTTGTCAACGGACGAATGAGCTTCTCGGGCAACTACAGCAACGCCGGCGGCTTCTGGCTCGGCGAGACAGGGTTTGTCACCCAGGTGACATTCAATGGCACACCCGGGGGCACGGCTCCGCTGATTATTAATGGCACGAACCCCAATAGCTTCATTTCCTACACGTCCGGTACGTTGCCCACCGGGGTGATCTCGACGAATAATACGGCGCCGGGCGGGCTCGCCTATCTTTCCCCGCTGGATAATTCGACGATTAATAACAATTTCGTCCTCAACGGAGTCGGTTACGCCAATAACTTTACCCCCCCCCTTCTTCCAGGAAGTGGAAGTGTCGGTGCGCTCGTCGGCACGGGTCTTAGTGCGGTGTGGACCGGGCAGATCAGCGGCCAGGGCGGTGTGGTGAAGAACGGCGACGGCACCCTGACTCTGAGCAACGCCTCGAATACCTACACCGGCCCCACGGCGCTGGTCCTCGGCACCTTGCTGATAAACGGCAATACTTCTGGCAGCCAGGTGAATATTACCGGTGGAACGCTTGGCGGCACCGGTACAGTCGGCGGTATCACCGCGACCAATGGAACCGTGGCGCCAGGCAACGGCGCTGGCGTGCTGACTTCCGCCGGCAATGTCACCTTTAACACGGGTACGACTTTCAAGATCGAAATCGGCGGCGTGAATGCCGGTACCGATTACGATCAGCTCCAGGTTACCGGGACGGTTAATCTCGGGGCTGGGGTAGCTAACCTGAACGGCGTGCTCATCAACGGCTTCACTCCATCGGCCGGACAGCAGTTCACCATCATTCAAAGCACCGGCTTGCTCACCGGCACCTTCGCGCAAGGCTCTGCTATCAATATTGGTGGCACCGACTTCACCATTACCTACAACGCGAACAGCGTCGTCCTGACCGTGGCGACGCCAACGCCAACGCCAACCGCTTCTCCGACCGCGACGGCTACAGCTACACCAACCGCGACCGCGACCGCAACCGCGACACCGACACCGACTGCTACCGCGACGTCGACTCCGATACCGACTCCGACAGCAACGCCCACCGCCACCGTGGGAAATTGTGTCGTTGTTACCGCATCAGCAGGCGACGCCGGCCCGACCAATTACGCGACTGTTGGATCAGCCTTTGCCGCTATCAACGCCGGCACCCCTCAAGGTGCAATTCTTGTCAGCGTCAACTGTGACACCGTCGAGCCCGCCTCCGTGGTTCTGAACGCCAGCGGCACAGGGTCAGCCAATTATACAAGCGTTACCGTGAACCCCGTCGGAGCGCGGACGATTTCCGGCACATTCGCGTCACCGTTGATTAATTTGAACGGTGCGGACAACGTCACGATTAATGGTTTGGGCGGCGGTAACTCGCTCACCCTCGACAACACGAGCACGGCTGCTACGGCTTCAACCGTTCACCTGGTTGGCGATGCTTCGAATAACGTTGTCACAAATTGCACGATCAAAGGTGCAAGCTCTTCGGTGACCAGCGGAACCGTCTTCATTGATACCGGCACAACCACCGGTAACATCGGGAACACCTTCTCGAATAACACGATCACCAACTCTGGCCCCAATTTCCCGGCCAACGGGATATTCTCTCGTGGCACGTCGGCCGCGATCTTCAACAGCGGCACGATCACCCAGAACAGCATCCAGGATTACTACAGTCCGACGCTGGCCACGGCCGGTGTCAACCTCAGCAACCTGGGTAACTCCGCCTGGTCGATTACGGGCAACAAATTGTTCCAAACGGGAGACCGCGTTTATACGACGGCCAATACCCACAGCGGTATCTTCGTCGGCATTGGCGCTGGATATACCATTAGCGGAAACGTAATAGGATTCGCCAACTCTGCTGGAACGGGCACGACCAATACGATCGGTAATACTGTTGCTCTGCCTGGCTTCCCCGCTTCCTACGCCGTAGCCGGCACAGCCAACTCCACCAGTTATCGCGGAATTAATGCCGCGTTCACAGCCGGTGGCGCGGTTTCCGACATCCAGGGCAACACCGTTGCCGGACACGCGATGTATACTTCCGGAAACGCATCGATCTTCATCGGCATCCTCGTTAATTCCGGTAATGCGAATATCGGAACTACGACTGGCAATACCATTGGCGCCACAAGTGGCGGCGGCGGAGCCCCAGCCTCAATTTATACTGCCACTATTGGGACGGGCGGCACGGCCATAGGAATTTTCGCCGTCAGCACCAATGCGGTCTCCATCCAGAATAATACCGTCGGTGCTATCGATGCGTCCGGAACCAGCGCGACCATAGCGGGCGGCTTCATCGGCATCCAAACCCAAGGCTCCGGCGGCGTGGTTACGACCAGCAACAATACCATCGGGAGCGCCACGTTGCAGAATATCCGAATCGGTTACATGACCACAACTGGGGTTGCCGGAGGCCCGCTCTCTAATGCAGGTGTCCTGACCTCTACGACCACCGCCAACAGCGGAAGCCTTATTGGCATCTCCAATACGGCGACTGGAGCGCCCCTGAATATTACGGCCAACACGCTGAGGAACATGGCCAGTTCAGTAAGCCATACTGGATCGGCTAACTCGTTCCTGGGCATCATTAACCAGGGTGCCGTTCCTGGGGCGGTTAACATTACCAACAATAACCTTGGCACGGCGACTGAGCGTTGCGCCACCTACACCGGGGCGACGACCGGCCAGATCATCGGGGTCCTCAGCACCTCAGGCGGAGCCGCGACGACTCAGAATCTCAACAACAATGTCGTGCAGGGCTTTGTCCTGGTTGCGTCTGGTCAGGTAACCGGCGTGACCCACCAAGGTTCCGGGACTGGAGTCGCGATTAATATCAAGAACAACCAGGTCGGTACCGCCACCCAGGACGCGTATACTTACAGCGCGGCTTCGGCGGGGACTATCATCCCTTACTTCAACTCTAACGGTGCCGCGACTGCCACCCTGAACATGACTGGCAATGACGTCCGGCGCATCGTCCAGAACGTGCCCGGCTCAAGCACGCACCTGTATTACTTCAATCAGACCTTTACCGGCTCGACCAATATTAGCAGCAACACGATCACCAACGTTACCGCTAACACCACGGGCACCTCCGCCCTGGTATTTATCGGTAATGACGTGACCCATGCCACAGGCACAACTCACAACGTCAATAACAACTCGATTGTAGGGACCTATACCAGGACCGGCGGCTCGGGGCCCATGTGGCTTTACAACGCCTTTTCGACTTCTGACTCATCCGTTACCGAGATAAACAGTGGCAATAATTTCTCCAACATTAATCTGACCGGCACCACCGGGACGTTTAACGGCTGGAGAAGCGCTGACGGCGACACGCCCGGATCAAGAAAGACTGTTACCAATAATACCTTCAGCAATATTACGGGTGGCAACGCCGCTATGGCGGCAATCCTTTGGGTGGGATTCAGCGACAACACCTTTGCTGGTAATAACGTGAGTGGGAATACGATATCTAATATTACCAACGGCAACAGCATCACTGGGATTTTCTCTGATGACGAGAATCAGAACTTCTTTGGCAACAGCATCACGGGGCTCTCCGGCACCGCTCCGGGCGCAGTCGTTAGCGGCATAAGCCTTGACGATGGGACGACTCAAAACGTCTTCAAGAACAAGATCTGCAATTTGACGGCGACTGGCGCTAGCGCGACCACGAACGGCGTCCTTATCGCTAACGGGACGACGGTCAATGTCTTTAATAACCTGATCGGAGATTTAAAGGCGCCTTCCACCAGCAGCGCGACGGATGGAGTGCGGGGCATCAATCTTACCTCTACGACCCCGATGTCGAATCTGAACGTCTCCTACAACACCATTTACCTGAACGCGACGTCCGTAGGGGCGAACTTCAGTACCTCTGGTATCTTCCACACGGCCAACGCCACGTCTACCACCGCCGCGCTGACTCTGCGGGATAACGTGATCGACAACGTCTCCGTTCCGGCCGGCACAGGCTTAACGGTGGCTTTCCGACGCTCTGCTCCAGCCTTGAACAACTACAACACGGCTTCGAACAACAATGATTTCTATGCCGGTTCGCCGGATGCAAGTCATCTGTCCTACTTCGACGGCACCAACTCGGATCAAACCCTGGCTGCTTATAAGGCCCGTGTTAGCCCGGCTGATTCCGCTTCTATTTCGGAAGATCCTCCGTTCCTGAGCACGAGCAGCGGAGATCCGAACTTCTTGCATGTCAATCCGGCGATTTTCACAGGACTTGAAAGCGGCGGAACTCCCGTTGCCGGGATTACCGACGACTATGACGGCGACACGCGCAACGCGTCGACGCCTGACATTGGCGCCGACGAATTCACGGCGGCCACGCCTTCGCCCACGCCAACGGCCACTGCTACAGCTACTGCCACCGCGACACCGACGGCCACCGCGACACCGACGGCCACCGCGACGTCTACGCCCACGGCGACTCCCGTAACTAGCCCGACACCGACTGCCACAGCTACGGCGACAGCCACCGCAACAGTAGCCCCAACGGCCACTGCTACAGCGACCGCTACTGTGGCGCCTACCGCGACCGCTACCGCGACGGCCACCGCAACGCCGACATCTACCGCAACCGCAACACCAACGGCGACGGCTACCGCAACACCAACGGCTACCGCGACGGCAACACCGGGCAATGTGGTATTGCTTGACACCTTTACGCAGGCTGACGGGCTGAACTTCACCAGCAGCGTGCCCCACACCTACATGGGTGACGGATTCACCAATAACGCCCTGCCGGCAGGCACGACCGGGTTCAATATCACGACCCTGAGACTGTACATGGTGGCGGTGACGGCTCAGACCTACACCGACGTCGTCGCCAGAGTCCAATTCTGGAATACCTACACTTCGGCCAACACCCCGGTCTTTACCGGTGCGGCGGGCACGACAGTCCTGGTGGATCTCGGGCCGCTCACCACGGTGGCCGGCACCTTCTACACGATCGATGCCACCCTGGCGGTACCGGTCGCCTTGACTGGCGGCAACGGAACGTCGTGGGGTTTTGCCCAGAACTTCCAGGCGGATTCGGGTTCTGGCCTGGTGGATACGACAGACCTCACTTCCCTGATCACCTCAAACACTGCCGGCACCTGGGCCTCGGGCCAGATCATAACGGGCGCGTCGCCAGCCTTCGGGTATTACCGCAACGCCAGCGCGCGGACGGACTTCAACTTCGCTTCTGGCGATGCGCGCGCGCTAACTGGGTTAAACGCGCAGGGCGTAGGGATTATAGTAAGTGGCGTGCCGACCAGCGGCGCGAGCCCGACGCCAACCGCCACGGCGACTGCAACAGCTAGCCCAACAGCGACCGCGACTGCCACAGCTACGGCGACTGCTACCGCCACGGTCGCACCAACTGCTACTGCCACAGCTACTGCAACTGCTACGGTCGCACCAACTGCCACTGCTACCGCCACGGTCGCACCAACTGCCACTGCCACAGCTACCGCAACTGCTACGGTCGCGCCAACTGCCACTGCCACAGCTACTGCAACTGCTACGGTCGCACCAACTGCCACTGCTACAGCTACGGCAACTGCTACCGCCACGGTCGCACCAACTGCTACAGCTACAGCTACAGCTACAGCGACAGCTACGGCGACGGCTACTGCCACCCCAGTGACAACGCCGCCTCCTTCTCAGTCGGTAAACCTGTCCACTCGTCTCCAGGTTCAGTCGGGTGATGGTCTCATGATCGGGGGCTTCATTATCACCGGCAATACTCCGAAGAGGGTGCTCATGCGCGCTCTGGGGCCATCGTTGGCGAGCTTCGGGATCACAAACGCCGTGTCAGATCCAGTCCTGCAATTGCGCAGCCAAAGTGGCGCCTTGCTCCAGCAGAACGACAACTGGAAGGATAGCCAGCAGGCGGACATCGAAGCCACTGGGTTAGCGCCAAGTGACGATCGCGAAGCGGTCATCATCACTACGCTGACGCCCGGGCAATACACCGGGCTGCTGACCAACAAGCTGGGAGTGCCCGGCGTTGGGACCTTCGAGGTTTATGACCTGAATCTCTCGGCCGATTCCAGTCTGGCGAACATAAGTACTCGCGGCATCGTGCTGACCGGAAACAATGTCATGATCGCTGGGTTCACTCTGGGCAACTCAGGTAACCCGACGAATCTGGCGGTGCGTGCTCGTGGCCCGTCGCTCAGCAGCTTCTTCGGTAATAACGTCCTGGCCGATCCTACCCTGGAGCTGCGCGATGCGAACGGGACGCTCATCAAGGCCAATGACAACTGGCAGGATGACCCGGCGTCGGCGGCGTTGTTAACCGCCAATGGCCTCGCCTTACCGGATCCGAAAGAATCAGGGATCTTCGCTTCCGGGATGGCTCCGGGTGCGTACACCGCGATTATCGCCGGCAAAAACGGCGGGACCGGTATCGCTCTGGTCGAAATTTACAACCTCAGGTAATCAATCGTGGATCGACAATCGCCCATGAAAATCAAGAACCTCATTCTCGGCCTTCTGGTCGCGGCGTCGATGGCCAGTTGCGATAAAAACCCAAGCCAGGCTGACAACGCGACATCGCCAGCGCCGACTGTCAAGGTGAAGGCGTCGGGCACAGTTAAACAGGCGGTCGAGGCTGTCCCGACGGCGCCCGTAGATTCCTCTCCGACCCCGCCCAAGTAAGCTTCGCCCAACGCAATTTTCCTCGTGGTGGCGTCGCCACGACGAGTGCTGGTTTTGCGCTGCCTGCCGCGTTCGCCTTCGGACGAACTCGTCCCGTGTGCGAGCCGTAGTCCCATTGCGGGACGAATGGCGGGTAACCGCGCCGCTGTGTCGCCGCGAGATCTGATCCAAAAAAAAACCATTGCCCTCGATCACCGGCCGCGTGTAAGAAACTGGAAACCGTTCCTCCATTCATGCGCGCGCTTCTCACCCCGTCTCGTCATTCGTTTACCTCGACTTACTCAGCATGAGCGACCTGTCCGACGCCGAGTTCGACCGGGACCGTGCAGCACTCGACGCCGCGCTGGAAAAAATTCCAGGCTGGGACGGCACCGCCACTTGGACCGATGATCCCGACGACCAGCGTGCGGCCTCGGACTTGATCGCGCAATTCTTTACCAAGCATCGCCTCCAACTCGAGGCGGAAGGCATTCCCGCGAGCGGCTTTCTGCGTGAGTTCGCCACCAAACGGAAAATGATCGACGCAAATCGTCTCGCGGCGGACGCCATTATGGAATGCTTGCTTCACACGGGCGCAGATCTGGCGGAGGCGCGCGCGAGGTTAATCAAGCATGAGTATCGCATGCTCAAGCACTGGGAAAAATGGACCTCGGCTGACTGGGCGAAACTTTCTCCCGATAAACAAGCAGAGCTGCGCGAAATCATCAAACGTTTCCGCGATGAGATGCCCGAGCTTCTCGCTTCCTTGCCCATCGAGAAACGGCGGGAACTGGAAGAGTTGGATTAAGACACTGGGACAGGGTCGGACCTTTTACTTTATACTTCCTAATTTCGACTTTCTTCTCCGCTTTCCCTTGCCAACGTTTATTCGATCCTGCTAAGAGATTCGTATATCCAGAACGAAGCCTTCCAGCGATGTCGAGATTCACAGACTGACCCCTTTTTCGCCCACTGCGTCGGAAGTGAAGAGTAAAACCAAAATTACGAAATCGAGGGATATTTGAGAAACCGGCCGTGTCGTGACTTTACGGCTGGCGCTCGGATTTGCTATTTGGTTACGCAGCAATGAAAACCCTCAGAAGGATCGGAGTGACGGTCCTTGCAGGCGTAGTAAGTTTTGGCTTCAGCAGCTTAATAGTAATGCCTCAATTGCCCCTTCACGATTTTGGCGCGTGCTTTGGATTCGTATTTTGGCTGGGCTTTCCGGTTGTGGTGATGTGCTTTACCCCCCAAAGATGGGATGAATTTGTGGAGGCCCGCGACAGCCGCCTACGGGAAGCTGAAGCCAAAATGGAGGCAGCACGCTACGCTAAGGCAGCTCACGAGCGAGCTATCCGTGAAGGTGAAGAGCGTCAACGATTAGAAGCTGAAAGGCTGGCACGCGAAAAAGCCGACGATAACAGACGGAAGCAAGAACAGGTCACCGCGATAGTTATCTCGTCAGGCAAGACCCTAGCGTTATTGCCCAAGCTCGCTCAGCGCGCGATTGAAGCGTTGGATCAATCAGAACATGAATTCGGCGAGCGAGCATTCGCGCCGTTTTGGGATGTGATCGAGGTAGCCGCGAATGCCTTGGCGGCCTTTAACTCTGATGTTCGACAGATCATTGCGAATCGAGAGCAATATCACTCAATTCGCCAACAGATTGAAGGACCAGCAACGCCCTTCGATGTCGACGTCGCGCTGATCCCGGATGCCACGTATGTCGCGGAAAGAATGTCTCAGATTGTCCGAAAGGCCCAGAAAGATTTCGAATTCGCAGTCATTTACGAACAGCGCAAGACTAACCATCTGCTTACGGGAGGTTTTTCTTCACTCGGACACGCTATTCGCAGCCTTTCTGATACTGTTCGATGTTCGATCTCTGACCTTAGAGACTCTGTGACCGATCAGTTATCTGAATTAGGCGGCGACATCCGCGATCAAGCTCGGTTATCACGCGAAGACGCCGCTGCCAGCGCGGAGCGCGCCGCCAAGCTTGCTGCTCAAACGGCTGATGCAATCGAACTGTCTAACGAAGAGCAGATTGAACTACTTGAGGACATTCGTGACAGGTTAAAACCGCCCGATTAAATACGGAGATTCGGGGGCCGGCCTCGGTCAGCCGGAAGTGTCACAAGCGCGCCGACATATTCCGAGGGCAAGTAACCACCGCTGCGATTCCGAAGTCGGCGGAGCCATGGAGAAATCGGGGAATAGCTTTCCAAGATCTGCGACGGTGGCCGCAGGGTACGATTTATCGAAATCACCGTTAGCCGGCAGCGTCGGAGATCAGTGAGCGGCGCAGAAAAGCGGCGCAGAAAAGGGGTCAGTCTGTGATTGTAGCCCTTTGCCCCAAACCTGAAAGTCCAGTCTCGACATCCCTCAATATCGAATCCCCGCGACCATTCCGTATTCGCTGCTGCGGCGGCCAAATTGGCTGGAGACAGGGGAAAGTCGAAAGTGGAAAGGCGAAAGTAGAAATTCCGAAGCCGGAGGGCAGACGTCGGAGATCGGAAGAACCCGGAAGGTCAGCGCAGGAAGTCTTTCGAGCGGTAGAAGGGAGGAGACTCTTTTGACAGACGGCGGAAGCTTTTGTCGTCGGCCATCATGACGCCGCTGGTCCATTCCATCTCCACGGGAGTTAGCGCCTTTGCCATGGTGCGGACTTTTTGCAGCAAGCTTTTGTCCTCGGGGTCGCGCATGACGAGATGAATTTCGTAGGCGCGGGAGTTGCCGGCGGCTAACGGCGCGGTCTTCGGCGACAGAATCCAGGCGGCGCGGACGTTGGGCTGATGGCTAAGGAAATCTTTGAGCGGGCCAAGGTATTGTTCGGGGTTCCCTTCGACGGCGAAGGTGACTTTCTCAGTCGGCCGGTCCGCCGCGGCTGGTTCGGGGCGGGAGAGAAGGATTTCCACCATGTCGGGGTCGAGATGGTATTGGCATTCCGGCAGACCGAAATTCATCCACAGTTCCGATTCGAAACCGCTGAGGAAACGAAGAAGCTCGTGGCCTTTGGCGGAGATACACCAGAACTTGTCCGGGAGCTTGAGCTTCTCGGATGCTTCCTCGGCACGAAAGTCGGAGGTGTAAATGCCGACGTACGATCCTTCGGGCCCGGAGAAGGTGCAAATCTCCGGGTCCTTCCCCTCCGGAGCAACGAGGCCGCTTCCGTCGAGCTCGGGATAACGGCGCGCGAATATCCACAGCTCCGCGCTCGCGAGCGGCGTGTAGAAGTTCCACAGCGGAGTATTCCGATCGCGCAGCACCGAGCGGAGTCTTTTTTCGAGACGGTTCATGGGGAGGAAGTCGGCCATAACCAAAGAGGAGGAGTTGGTTCGAATGTTACGTGCCGAGGTCGGGGCTCGGTTCCCGAGAGTTAGTGATGACCCAGAGACCTAAATCCCCGGGCGGGCGGACGACCGTTCCGAGGATTTACCACGCCGCCTAAAGCCGGATGAAAGGGACCGGGGCCTCCGCGTCGAGGAAAGTTTGTCGCGAACGCGCCGGAGTGAAATTGGCGTCGATTCGCGAAACGGTGAGGATTGGAAAACACGATGATCTGGTAAGGCGCAGCGTAGACAACGACCGGAGCAGGCTCAACGTATGCGAGGCTATCGTCGGACGTAGCATACTCCGCGGGAGCTACCACCGGTTCTTGGTACGCTTCTGTATACACCGGCGCCTCTGCGGGGATGGCTGCATTTGCATAGACAGGGTTTGCGTAAGCCTGCGGCGCGATTTGCTGAACGTATTGCGGTGGCACTGCGATTGGCTGCTGCTCTTGTGGCCGGACGCGTGCGCGGTCGGCGCTGGGATCGATCGTCGCCAGGCGCCCACTTCTCGTCTCGGAGAGGCGCGCGATAGTTGTGTCAGGCTCGGCGGCGCTCTCCTGAATTTCCGGTGAGGTGCGCGGTTCAGCAGATGGGGAGCGGAAGAACACCAGGTAGACCATCATTGCGATCATGATGGCTAGCTCCACCACAATCAGATTCGCAACAACTCTGAGTTTCATTTCGCCAACTCCGCTCACGCCAACATATAGCCGATCGAAACCAAAGAGAAGTCATTTCGTTCATGTCGTCCGCTGCCACGAGGCGGATCAGCTTCACAGGTTTGGCTTCAAGTCTGGGATGGCTGAATGCTTCTTTCGTCCCCGCTTTGCGGGACTCGGCAGGTGGGGGACGCTTGTGTCCCAGCGCTAAAGCGCTGTGCTATTGTCAAGAGACAGACCATAATTGCAGGGCGACCGCTTTGGTTGCCAAGATCGAGACTGGCAGGGCCACGGCGGCATTCGATTTTACCCGAGCTCGGCCCTCACGAGATGCGTTCCCAAGTCAAAACGTAATTTAACGATTCGCCACCGGATACGATCGGAGGGCTGGAGAGCAACAGGCGGGAGCCTTCGAACTTAAACCGACGGACCTGATCGTGGCCGATCCAATTTGGGTAGGAAGCTCCCCGAACATGATGGGTCACAGTTTTGCTGGCTGCATCAACCGTGTAGGTGCCGAAATAGGAAGTGTGACCGTCAAATGCCGCTCGGACTTCCGCTTCGGTGCCGAGACCGGGATCGTTGGCTGCGAAGAGCGGACGGTCGTTCCTCATGACATGGGCGGACATGTTGCCCCCCGCGTCATAGAACAACTGACCGAACACCTGTTTTCCTAATGGAAACTGAAGCTGACCGTTCGAATCGCGCGCTTCAAACGATACCAGTCGCCAGGTTCCCAGCAGGCTTGGAGCGGAATGCGACTGAGTCATATTTGAAGGTGCGACCATCGCACCCGCCACGAGATAACGAAAGCTGATTCGGGAAAGAAGAAGGGGGAAGGCTTACCTTAGAAGGATTCGGGGAAGTGGGCTTCCTCGGCACAAAGTCAGGGTTTATCGATAAGATGGACAAGGCGGGGTGGAACGGAGCATTATTGATTTCGCTATGAACCTTAAGACGCTGAGGAAAAAGATCCGTAAGCTAGAAACTCGATTACAAGAGGGTCCACAGAAGCTGGCCAAGCTGAAACGGAAACTGGAGGCAATGACGAAGGCAAAGGCGAGAAAGGCGAAGATCAAAGCGGCCGCTCAGGCTGTGGCCGCGCGCCGGGCGCCGAGGGCTTCGACGCCGGCTCAAAAGAAAAAGAGCGCCTCAACGGCGCAACTTCAAAGGAAAGCGGCCATGGCGCGGAAGCGAACCCCTGCTAAAAAGGCGAAGCGTAAACTCAATCTCTCGCCGGAACGCCGAGCGCAACTCGCGGCTGCGATGAAAGCTCGCTGGGCTGCGAAAAGAGCCGTGGCGGGGGATAACCCGGATCGAGGTATCACCGATGGAAATTCGGCATCCGGGGAAAGTCCTCAGGCGCCGTAGCGGATCCGCCGACGCCAAGGCTACGGCGTGACAAGGGGGTCGTGAAAATATCCCAGCGCATTAGCGCTGGACTATTTTCGGACGAAGAACGCGCCGACAGAGCGGCGCGGCTACAGCTTAGTAGTGTTGCCCGATGTATTCCCACATTTGGTGATGCCAATAGGGCCATTCGTGTCCGCCTTTCGGGCCCCAGTCGTCCAGGTGATGTGGGATGCCGCGGCTCTTGAGTACCTCGGACATTCGGTAAGTCGGACCAGGCACCTCCCACGGACCACATCCAGTGGCGAGATGGATGTCGCAACTGCGATACTGATCGAGAAACCATGGGTCGTTTTGGTTAGCCATGTAGTCCACAGGGTTATTGAAGTAGAAGTTATCGTCATACATTCCGTCCATGGAATCGCGCAGATCGTAAACGCCGGAGAGTGCGTAACAACGCTTCACGCGATCGGGATGTTTGAAGAGAGTGTTAGCGGCATGGTAGGCGCCGAGGGATGCGCCGTAGGTGGCAATCGGGATGCCGGGCGTCTGGCAGACGGAGTCGATGAAAGGAAAGACTTCGCTAGCTATGTAATCGTCATACTGCGCTTGAAGCCAGCTGCGATGGAAGGGATGCGCTCCTTTGTTGGCGAACGAATCGCTCTGCACGCCATTGATGGAGACAAAGCGAATGCGTCCTTGCTCGATGTAAGGGCTGAGGGTTCGGACCATTCCCTGACCTTCCTGCTCATTCTCGTCGCCCATGCTGGTGGGAAAGGCGAGAAGGGGCAGACCGTAATGTCCGTAAACATTGATGCCCATGTCGCGGCTGAGACGCTGTGAATACCAACGGTGATGTTCGCGTTGCATAAGTAGCAGACCTTAACCGGTCGACTGATCGGCTGAAAAGCTGAAATATCGAAATGGTAAAACACTGATATGCTGAATGGGAAGCAGGGGAATAACAGAATGAACTCTTTTACATTGCGGCCGGTTGGATTTATTCGATCGACGTTGAGGACGCGGGAGGAAGCGCCACGGCAGGGGGCGGAAGGGGCACCGGATGCGTGGCTCGAGATCGAACCGCAATTTGCCGAGGCACTCCTGGGAATAGAGGTAGGGCACGAGCTGATTGTTATCACGTGGTTGCACCAGGCCGATCGCACGGTGCTAAAGAATCATCCGCGCAGCGATCCTAGTCGTCCGTTGACCGGCGTCTTTTACACGCGCTCGCCGGCGCGACCGAACCCGCTCGGGCTACATCCTGTCACGGTGCGCGAGCTCGATCCGCCTTCGCCCGCTGGCTCCGGCGCGACAAGCGGTACTCGCCTGAAGATCGGGCCGATAGAAGTTTTCGATGGCACGCCGGTAGTCGATATCAAGTCGGCGTCAACGCGTGCGGAAGGGTAATCGGTTTCGTTCGAGATGAAGGCGTCCTTGATAGGGTTGGCTGCGTTAGGTGCTGTCGCAGCACTGCAAGCGAGTAGCATTGCTTCAAAGGAACCGACTAGCGGTGACTTGGATGTCGGCGGCTCAAAGATCTACTACCAGACCCAGGGTGATGGACCGGTAATCGTCCTTTTGCATGACGGGCTGTTGTCCTCCGTAACTTGGGACGACACGTGGGAACCGCTCGCGGCCCAGCACCGCCTGATCCGCTATGATCGTCGCGGCTATGGTCGTTCCGAATTGCCGACCCAATCGTATTCGTCGACGGAAGATTTACAGAAGCTACTGACCTATTTGAAGGTGAAACGTGCGGTGATTGTCGGCAGCTCGTCTGGTGGCGCGCTGGCAATCGACTTTGCGATTGCGCATCCCGAAATGGTTGATGGCTTGTTTCTCATTGGCCCGGTCTTGCATGGAATGGAATTCTCGGAGCAATTCCGGGAGCGAGCCCGGCGTAACAACGAGCCGATGCAGCGCGACGACATCAAAGCGGTCGCGAAGAACTGGTCGGAAGACAAGTTCCTGCTTGCTGGGGCCAGCGAAGGAGCGCGCCGGAAAATCTACGAGCAACTCGTCGCGAATTCGGAGAAGCTGAAATTCGACAACCGTTTCGAAGAGAGTCTTTCACCGCCGGCCAGCAAGCGGCTTTCGGAAATTAGAGCACCTACGTTGATTGTAGTTGGCGAAGCTGACATTGCCGACGTGCCTGCTCATTGTAAGGCGATCAGCGCGGGTATTCGCGGATCAAGCTTCGAGATCATTAAAGACGCCGGACACCTCATCCAGTTGGAGAAACCGGCCGAGGTCGTCAAAAAGCTGGAGGATTTTTGCGAGCGGATCCTAACGTCCAAAACCCGAAGTTAGAACAATCGCTTGGCATTGGGTCGTTAGTCTGGTGGGATGGCCACTTATGGCTAAGAAATTTTTCCATTTGATTGCAGTCGCCAGCGTGTTCGGCGCGGTATCGCTTTTTGCGGAAGAGCCGAAGCCGGCGGACGGAACACTGACGATTGAGAAGAAAAGCTATCAATTCACGCACGCAGTGGCGTTCGAGACGACCATCGACGGCGAGGAAGGTGTCGTGGTGGTTATGAGCCGCCAGTCTGTCCCGGGCGAAAAGGTCAAGGAGGCGAGAGAGAAGGACAAGGAGGGTGGCGATACGGATTTCGGTCGACCGTTCCTGAAATTGATCTTCAAGAAGACCGGCGAATTCAAGTATTGGAGCGCCGCTGCCGGCGGAACGACGCTCGGCCGGCATAGTGGAAAGGCAACCAGCGAATTCAAAACGCAAAACGGGCGGATAACCGGGAAGGCCAACCAGCCGATGGAAACAGAAGGCATGTTTCCGAGCGGCTTCGATGTGCATTTCGATGTGGCCCTGTTGAAGGCTGGCGATGCGCCGCCGCCTACAGTCAAAAAGACGCCGGGCCCGGCGGCGAACGTGCCGCCCTCAGTGACTGGCCCTTTCAAGGGTAACGGCAAAGACGCGAAGCTTGCGTTCGTGTCAGCGCGTTGGGGCGAGCCATTCGATGGCAAGCCAGGTATTGTGCTGGTGTTCACAGAAAAGGATCATTCCAAGGTCAAGAAACCGGACTTCGACGCTGCCTTCGGCAAATTCGGCAGCGCTTTGGTGATCTCAGTCTTCGAAGATGGCCGCATCTATGGCTGCCAGGTAGCTCATAGCGCGCACAAGAAACAGGGCTTTAGCTCGGTCGGTAATATTGAGACGGACGGGTTCAACTTCGCGGATGGAAAGGTAGAAGGTGGAATAACGACGAACGGTCAGCAGGAATTCTTTGGTGAGACCTGGGACGTAAACATTAAGTTTGTCGCGCCGCTGGGCGAGATACCCAAGGAGTTTCAAGTGCCCGAGTCGAAGAAGGAAGAGAAGTCGGCGGCTACGCCCAACGCGAAGTCTGACGCGGACGGCGAAGACGAGCAACCTGCCACGAAGCCAAAGACCGCGGGATTGAAGGCGAAGGAGCTCGCGCTGACAAAGGATGCAACGGAAGTGGAATACCAGAACACTGTTGAGCACGTTGCCTTTAAGAGTAAGTCGAACGTAAAGAGTGTCTGCGCAGAGCTGGCCGCGAATCTCAAAGCTCAAGGCTGGACGAATGACGGCCCGGACTTGATCCAGCTGCAGTCTTCAATCCTCAAGCGCAAACGCGGCGAGGCGACGTTGACCATTTTCGTAAAGCCCGATGGTGGCGGGAGCCAGGTGCAGATGTTCACCGAACGTCTTTCCTGGGAGTAGCTAGAATTCGTAGACGCGCTCCACAAGAGTGAGGTCGCTTCCGTAACCAGGGGTAGTATCATCAGGCCGTGGCGAGAGCGGTTGAATCCTCGGAAGGCCCGGTGTGCTGTCGGCTAGCCTAAGTTGGATTGGTTTTGGCGCGGAGAAGCGAAGCTCCAACGATACTCCTTCGGGAGGTAGATTGTAGAAACGGAGCGTCCAAGGACCTTTGATTTTCGAGTCATACTCCAGCGACTCGACGTGGTCATTCCAAGCGGCCGCTTGTAAGTTCAGTTCGCGGGATAAGCGGACCAGCAACGAACGGGCACCGCGTGTCGAGCTGACATGAAGTTTCAGGATCCGCACACCATCAGTTGTTGTATCGGCCGAAACAACGGCTGATGGGGGAGTCAACGAGGTCAATATCGCGTCGGAGCTGAGAACCGGCCGTTCAAGGCCTGCAGTGTAGGCAGCATCCACTTGCCGGCGGACCGTGGAACCAAGGATGCCAGCAGTCCAGGAGTCCGGCGCGTCGTCGTAACTCACCCACTTGGCCTTGTTCTGATCCGCGTTGACGCTGTAGATCAAGCTATCTCGACGAGGATGCTTTGAGCTGCGGACGGTGAGATGAGATCCGGCTGCGATAAGAAGGACCGAGACGAGAAGGACGACAGTGAGAGTGACTGTCAGCTGTTTTGTGAGTCGATCGAAGAAGACAACAGCCATCGCAAGCAGAACGGTTAACAGGAGCGCAGCCACCGTGACAGCAAGGTAAGTAAAGGTGAGGGCGACGAAAAACATGTAGATAAGGGGAACGAGGATAAGAAGAGCCGGGATAAGAAACACAAACAGGCAATGAGGGCGGATTCGGTCCGGTACGCGAAGGGCGAGGACCGTTCCGAGCATGGCGGAGGCGAGCGGCCATTGCAGAACGTAGCTTCCGCCAATGAGGAACCAGCAAAGGATAATGGTCAAGAGCGACAAGGTGAAGAGCTGGCCGGCGGCCAGATTGATTACGCCGAACTTTCTCGTAAGAATTCGCTGGCTGCCGATCGCGAACCCGAAAGCGATCGCCATTATGCCGGCGAACAGCAATTGGTTACTAAACGTATCGGCTTCGAGGAATTCCCCGACGAGAAGCCTGGCTAAGGCTAAGGCAGCAAAACTTCCTCCGATCATTACCAAGAGCTGGAGGAAAAAGCTTCCGAACCCAGCGGCGACTCCTAGGAAGGTCAGCCCCGACGCCGGTCCCAGCCGAACGCATGCGTAACCAAAAAGAATCGGCGTGAGCAGCGCTACAATCCATGCCAGCCAAACCGGGTAAATCCACAATCGGCTGCCGAACCAATTGAAATAGACGAGATCAGGCGCTTTTGACGCGGACGCGGCTAGATTTCCGAAATGTCTGGTGATACCGAGGACATTAGCGCCGAGGTGTTGCACGCTGCGCGGGTCGAGATTCTCGATTGTGTCTAACCAGGTGTGATAACCCTCATAGGTTTCGAGAAAGGCGAAGTTAAGGCCGGTTACGCCAGCCGCTTTAAATATGGTAAAGTCAGTATCGTTAGGTAAGAGCTTGTAGATAGCTGCCATGAGTGAGGTTGCCATCGGATAGGGGGCGGATCGGGCGAACTCGCGGATCAGCGCACCGTTTTCGTTACTGGTTTCAAACATCAGGCCGGGGCCGGAGCTACCGCGTGCTTCCAGGTTCACTACTAGGCCGATCTTGTCGGCAAGGTCGGGGTGGCTGGCGGTGAAGGCCTGCGCGCCCAGGAGTCCGCGCGCTTCTTCACCGTCGGTAAACAGAACTATGAGGTCGTTCTTCATCGGCGGACCAGCCCGAAGAGCGCGGATTACTTCGAGAAGGGTTACAATGCCAGCGCCGTCATCGGCGGCGCCGGGACCTTCTGGAACGGAGTCGTAATGAGCCGCAAGCAGGGTAGCCCGGCTATTGGATGTGCCGCGAAAAGTAGCGACGATATTGTTAACAAGTCCGGCGTGAATGTTCCGTGCGTAATGGACGCTGCCGATGCCTTGTTCGACGTGCGTTTCTCCTCCGAGCTCCGTCAGTTTGGCGACCAAGTAGTCTCGGACACGCGCCGCTTCATCGCTGCCGATCGGATGTGGCTTCTTCGCGATCTCGGCGAGATGTGTCATGGCTCGCGCGGCGGAAAAAACATCTGGCGGTGCGGAGGCATTGACCGCGGCTGGAGGGCGCGTTCCATAAAGCGCGAGTCCGCCTACGACGATGAGGCCGAGCCAGAAAATCGCCGGTGCGATTGTTGCGAGGAGTCGACGTCGGGCCATGGAAGGGCCAAGTAAGGAAGTGAGAAATGGGAGCTCGACGTCGCTACTTGAAACGAAGCCCGGCCTTCTGAACTTCCTGGTACGGTAACAGCCAAACGAGCGATTCGTCGTGAAGATCGACGACCTGGATGTGGTTACCCCACGGATCGCGAAAATCACAGCGGAACGGCGGGATCAATTTGATCTTGTACTTGGTGGTGAGCTTCTTGCGGATCTCGGCGACCTGTGATTCGTCGCGAACCATGATTCCGAAGTGTCTTCCGCGATCGCGCTGGATGTTCTCCGTTTCGAACATGGCGAGGAACTGGTGTTGACCCAGCTTGAAGAAAGCGTCGCCTTCGCCTTCATCGAGTTGTTCGAGGTTGAACACATCCTTGTAAAACGCGACCGCCTTCTTCACGTCGCCTACTTCGATGGCGACGTGGTTACATCCATAAACTTGAACAGCCATGGCGGGGACAATATAAAGGAAGAATTAAGAAGGAAGAATTAAGAAATGGGATTATGTGTCTTCGAGCCCATCGACGATCTTCTTAATTATATTCCAATTACGGTTCGTCGCAGGAACGCCGAGCAGCTTCTCGATCTTACCCAGGTAACCGATGGCCTTCATCTCGCGGCGGTAGATGCCGAGCACGAACCGGCCGTGAATGGCAATGACTTTCGCGAGCCAGTCATCGTTTGACGGCAAACAAAGCGGGAGCGCCGGCGGTTTGCGAATCGGTTTGTGCAGCACGTTCACGAACCGCGTGATAGTTGGGCCCGACGGTTCGTTCGCGAATGGGTTCTTCGCGGCAAGTCTGAGGATGTCGCGTCCGGGGCAAATCATGATCTCGACCTTAAAGGTAAGCTCGCGCGCGAACGCGGCCCGGAGAGTCGATTCCGCTACGTCTTTGCGGACGACAAATGTGCCGACGGCACCAATGTTCACCACATCGAACTTGGCAAGCTTTTTTGCGATCTCCGCCGGCCGGCACCGGTTCGAGCTACCTACGTTGACTGCGCGAAGGAAAACAACGGAAGACATGGCGGAGCAAAGCTTCGTAATTTTTGTTCCGTTTATCGACTTTAATTCACTGCCGAAGAAGCAGATCTGCGAATTCCCGCAGCTCCGTCTGGTTCAGGTCGGACACCGCCCAGTATTCCATATCGCCGTGGGCCCAGTGAAAGATATTGTAACCGCGGCGGCTGGTAAGCTCTGGCGCGGTGTCGTGATTCGCAGAAACAGGCGCGATAAATAGGTTGATCGGGTGTTTGTTTCGCTGATAAACGAGAACCGCAACTGTTTTACCGTCGAGATAATCGAGCCGGCCGCCGGTGAGTGGGAAACCGTCGGTGGTAAGATCGCGCACCGTCGGCGCGAAATCGATTTTGCCGTCGAACCACGGTTTCACCGTGTGCTGATCGGAGGAGGGAACATCGACAAGGTGGGTAGCAAGCAGCGAGCGGACATGATTGCCGATGACTTGGTCGGCGATGGAGTTTCGAGTAGCGCGCGCATTCAGGAAAAGTGCGGCGCCGAAAAATAAGATGAGGCAAACCGCTGCGGCGGCAAAGGCGAGCCGCGGCCAGGAAATTTCGCTGCGGGATTCTTTCGCTTCGCGGCGCAAGGCAGCTCGCACGTTCCGGCGCAAGTGCGCGGGCGCGCGATACGCGGGGGCGCCGTTCGCCAGGGCCTGGCGCAAGGCGCGAATCTGTTGTTCGATGCGCCGGCAATCTTCGCAGGTCGCGAGGTGTTCCTCGATCTCGCGCCCGCTGACCAAATCGATTTCGCCATCGACGTAAGCATGAAGGAGTTCCTGGAGCCGGCTGTGATCGATACTCATTTCGTATAAGTCTTCGACAGGATCATTCGAAGCTGGCGGCGCGCGCGAGCGAGGCGTGACATGATGGTGCCGATGGGAACGCCGGCGATTTCCGCGATTTCCTTGTAGGAACATCCTTCGAGCTCGCGCAGGGCGATGGCCTCACGGAATTCGACCGGCAATTGTTCGATGGCCGCGCGCACGGTTTGCCGGTCCTGGGCAAGATCAAGCGCGACGCCGGGATCCGGTGGCGGGCTCCCCGTGCCGTGCAGTTCTTCATCGAAAACGACATTGGCTTCCTCGGTGCGGCTGCGTTTGAGAGCGGTGAAGGAAGTGTTGCGGACGATACTCAGGAACCAGGCGCGGCAGTTCTCGCCGCGAAAGCTTTCGAAAAATCGAAACGCGCGGAGCGACGCTTCCTGCACCACGTCTTCCGCATCCTGGTCGTTTCGCAGAAGGAAGCGCGCCAGGCTGTAGGCTGCATCGAGGTGCGGCAGAACCTGCCTCTCGAATTCGCTCAAGCGCGTGGGCTCGGTCAATCGGAACACGGATGGATATTCTCACTCATTCATAACGAGACTGCGAATGCCGCAATTTTATTCCCGGGCGGGCAATTCTTTTGGAATTGGGAATAAACGCCCTCGGTTCGCAGTCACCGCCATCAGAAGAGAAAGAATAATTATGAACGATCACAATCACATTTTGACCAATGACAATCCTGACGGCGTCGATCGCCGTGGTTTCCTCAAATGCATGGCCTGGGCCGGCACCGGCGTGCTTTGGACGGTAAGCGGCGGCGTGCTCACCTCGAAAATCCTGGGCGCGACCGCGGACCTCGCCGGCAACGGCGGCGACTTCACCTTCGCGCAGATCAGCGACAGTCATATCGGGTTCAACAAAGAAGCCAATAAAGACGTGATCGCTACACTGCAAAAAGCGATTGCCAAGCTGAACGCTTTGCCGAAGCCACCGGATTTCATTCTGCACACGGGCGATCTGAGTCACCTTTCCGAGGCGGCCGAGTTCGATGCGCTCGAGCAAAACCTGAAAGAGATCAAGACCGGCGAAATCTTCTACGTGCCGGGCGAGCATGATGTGATCAGTGATAACGGCGCGCTCTACAAAGAACGCTTCGGCAAAAAGGGAATCGGGGCCGGTTGGTACAGCTTCGACAAGAAAGGCGTACACTTCGTCGGGCTCGTCAATGTGGTGAACATCCGCGAAGGCGGCCTGGGAATTCTGGGACAGGAACAACTCGATTGGTTGAAGAAAGACCTCGAGCCGCTCTCGGCCAGCACGCCGATTGTAGTCTTCGCGCACATTCCGCTCTGGGCGGTGTATCCGCAATGGGGCTGGGGCACGGACGACGCGGAACAGGCGCTGGGATTTCTCCGGCGCTTTGGTTCGGTCACGGTCTTGAACGGACACATTCACCAGATCGTCAAGAAAGTTGAGGGCAACATCACGTTCCACACCGCGAATTCGACCGCCTTCCCGCAACCGGCGCCCGGTTCCGCGCCGAAACCCGGCCCGATGAAAGTGGAGGCAGAACGCCTCAGCTCAGTGCTTGGGATCACGGACATCAACTACGTGGAAAGCAAACACACGCTCGCAGTCGTTGATAGTACTCTGGCCTAACGACCACGAAAAATTTGCCTCCATCTCATTGTGAACTCCGTATTCTGGTCGCGCGCCCACGGCGGACTGACGCACTTTCCGATTGCGTTGGTCCTGGGCGCCATGCTCTTCGATACGCTTGGTTTTTTCCTCCGTGGATCGTCCAGGCAAGGCGAGTTTAGCGTCATCGGCTATTGGCTGATAATTCTCGGCGCGCTCGGTTCTCTCGGCGCGGTCTTCACCGGGTTAGCGCTGAGCAAATGGAAAATCGGCGGGACCGGTCTTCTTCTCCGCCATCATCTGTTTGTCTGGCCGGCGTTCGCCTTGATTATCGGATTGGGCACCTGGCGCTTCTTGATTGGCAATCGACCAACGCATCACGGCTTCGCGATTTATCTTTCCGTGATGGCAATCGCGTGCGCGCTCATCGGCGCCGCCGGGTTCTTCGGCGGCGAGATATTGCTCGGTCAGTGAACTGCAATCCGAAATGAAGACCTTCAACGAACGACAAGCTCTGGTCGCTGCCGTGAGCACATCGGCTCTCGCGCTTGTCGCGGCATTCGGCGTTGCCTGGGCCATGCGGGCCGCGTCCGTTTCAAGCCGGCTTGCTGACGTGCCCGGAAACGCGCAGGCGGCTACGGTCTCGCAGAACCTGACCGCGGACGCCGCCCAGGGCCGTCATCTTTTTCTAATGAACTGTGCCCACTGCCACGCGGACGACGCCCACGGCGATGAGGGACCAGACCTTTACGATCTCCGCAAGAGCGACGAGCGCATCCGCCGCCAGATCATCGATGGCGTGAAAGGCGAGATGCCCTCCTTCGCGAAAAAGCTGGGCGAAGCCGAAGTACGTCAGCTCACCGCCTACCTGCGAACTCTCCACGGCTGACCTGCCGTCATGCAGCGCGCCCTTCAAGAGCGCAGGCGATCGCGTCAACGAAAATGCAGCCGGATCAGGCGCGGCTTTTCTTCCAGGACAACGACAAAGAGATTGTCGTAGTCGTTGTCGGCAATGCTGATGGGCGTGGCGACGCCGAGGGCTTCGATGAGGTCTGGAATCGTGTTGCTGTGGCCGACGACGAGAACGTTGCCGGACGAATCCTTGAGCTTTGCCAGAAGCGCGGCGCGATCTTTGGCGGCAATAACCGTGGGCTCGAGATGAAGTATTTTCGCGATGGGTGCGGCGGTTTGCTGGGTGCGCTTTAATTCGCTGGTGTAGATCGCGGATATCGAGGCGTCTTTCAGAAGGTTCGCCAACGATTCGGCCCGCGCGCGGCCAGCTTCGGATAGATCGGGATCGTCGCCGCTGTTCTGTGCTTTTTCGGCATGGCGAACGATGAAGATCGTGGACTGAGCGGCCGCTGTTGAAACGAGCAGACCGCAGGCGAGGAGCACGGCGAGGCAATGAACCTTGAAGAACGGAGTTCGTCTCATGGGTGAAGCGTAGTTTGCCACGCGGAAGATTCGCGAGCAGTTTCGAAAAATTTCGTGGTCTAATCTCGTGCGACTATTTTCGGCAATGCGGGTTCAAGCGATATGAGAGCGCTGTTGGTTTCGTTGTTGGTCGCGTTGGTCGCGGGCAGCGCCGCGTGCGGAGAAAATTACGATCCGCTGGCGATCGATCCGAAGTTTCAGGCGCAGACGCGCGAATTAACGGCGCACGATGCGAGGCGGAACCGCGATATCCCGGTGCGAATTTATTTGCCGTCGAACGAAAAGCCCGCGCCGATCGTTCTTTTCAGTCACGGGCTCGGTGGATCGCGAGCCGGCAGCAAATTCCTCGGCGAACATTGGGCAGCGCGCGGTTACGTGGTCGTTTTTATTCAACACGCCGGAAGCGACGATGCGGTTTGGAAAGACGCGGCGCCGAAAGAACGGTTGGCGGCGTTGCGCGACGCAGCGTCACTCGAAAATTTTCTTCTCCGAGTGAAGGACGTGCCGGCGGTGCTCGATCAACTCGAGACCTGGAACAAGAGCGGCCCGCTGGCCGGCCGCATGGATTTGGCGAAGGTCGGCATGTCCGGGCATTCCTTCGGCGCAGTGACGACGCAAGCCGTGAGCGGAGAGACATTCGCAACTGCTGGCAAGGCGCTGACCGATCCGCGGATTCGAGCTGCAGTCATCCTCAGTCCGAGCACGCCGAAGTCGACGACGGCAGAAAAAGCTTTCGCCGAAGTGAAAATTCCGTGGCTCCTGATGACTGGAACGAAAGACGTCACCTTCATCGGCGAGGCGGACCTGGAATCGCGGCTTGGGGTTTATCCCGCGCTCCATGGTGCGCCGAAGTATGAAGTGGTGTTGGACAAAGCGGAGCACTCGGCCTTTACCGATGGCGCGCTACCCGGCGACCGCGAGCCGCGCAATCCGAATCACCATCGCGTGATCCTCGCGGTGTCGACCGCGTTTTGGGACGCGTATTTGCGCGGCGACAAGAATGCGCTCGCCTGGTTGAACGGCGCAGATCCGCGCGCGGTTCTGGAATCGGCGGATGACTGGAAGGCGGCGCCGTAACGCGCTCGCCTGCTACGGCCGCTCTTCGAACTTCAGCGCGACGCCGTTCAAGCAATAACGCAATCCGGTCGGCGCCGGACCATCGTCGAACACGTGGCCGAGATGCGCGCCGCAACGCGAGCAAAGCACTTCATCGCGTTCCATGCCGAAGCTGTGGTCTTTAACCGTCGTGATGATTCCGGGAATAAACGGTTTCGTGAAACTCGGCCAGCCGGTGCCGGACTCGAACTTGGCGTCGCTCGCGAACAGCGGCGCATTGCATCCGGCGCAATGGAAAACGCCGCGGCGATGTTCCGTCAGCAGAACGGAAGAGCAGGCGCGCTCAGTCGAGTGGCCGCGGAGAATCGCGTATTGCTCCGGCGTTAACTGCTTTTTCCAGTCCGCGTCCGATTTTTCCACTTTGGGAACCGGCGCGAGATCTTCGGCGGTTGGTTTCAATGGTTCCATATTCTTAACTACGGCCTTCTGCGTTTCCTGAGCATGCGGCTGTCGGGCAAAGTACAGAATGCCGACTGCGATCGCCGCAAGAATAATCACGATCCGGATGGCTGGGCCTTTCATAAGCAGTCGTTCAAAGAGACAGCGGGACGACGGTTGTGTTCAATATGGTAAAGCGATTTCGCCCGCGCAATTGGCCAGCGAGCAACGAATTGGAAGAGGACATCCATGAACCGCGTTGTTCACTTCGAAATCTACACCGACGATCCGGCAGCGGCCCAACCGTTTTACGAACACGTTTTCGGATGGCAATTCAAGAAGTTCGAGGGCGGCCCCTTCGAATATTGGTTAGTGACAACCGGCGATGACAAAGACCCCGGAATCAACGGCGGATTGCTGCGTCCGCGCGAAGGTCAAAGTGCCGGCACGATTAACACCATCGCGGTTGATTCGCTCGATGAGACGATAAAGAGAATCGAGGAACGCGGTGGGAAAATTTGCGTGCCGAAAATGGCGATACCGAAAGTCGGCTGGCTCGCGTACGCGATGGATCCGACGGGAAATATTCTCGGAATCATGGAGCCGGATACCGAAGCGAAATAACTGAAGGAGAGTAACAAGCAAGAATTTTTGTTGTTGACCGAATAAACGGCGAGGGAAATGGTCAAACACGATATGAAAAGGAAAATTCTGATTCTGTTGGCAGCAATCGTGGCGGTGACGACACCGATGGTGCCGCAGTCGCAAGCGTTGAGCTTGGAAATCGCGGTGGGCGACCGGCCCTACTATCACGGCGGCGGTTACTGGCACGAAGGGTATTACTGGGTGTGGGTTCCAGGGCACTACAGCCATAGCTGGGGTCGCTGGGTCCCGGGCCATTATGTCCGGCGGGGTGCCTACAATCACGCTTACGCCCGGTCGCACTATCGGTATCACCGCGTTTGGGTGAACGATCGCGATTGGCATTAATCTGCCAGACTGAATAACGATTGCTAACCGGAGACCGGCTCTGCGAAGGGCCGGTCTTCGTGCATTTGGGCATTGCGAGATTGCAGCTCTCGGCCGGCAATTGCGGTCGCGTTGCGCATTTTGCTTGAACGCGGGCGCGCGTTACAGTCGCTTCGATGACGCCCGCGGAAGAGGAGGACGAGCGGTTCTATCGCGACACAGAGGCGATCGCGTTTCCGAAATTGACGGACGAGCAACTTGCGTTGCTCGAACCGTTGGGCGCGCGACGGAAACTGAAGCGCGGCGAATACGTCTTGAAGGCGGGCCAGCGCGAGTTCCCGCTCACCATCATGTTGCAAGGCGAGATCGAGGCATTTGAAACGCGCGATGGGGTGGAACAAATCCTGGCGGTCGGCGGAGCGCGCGATTTTCTCGGCGACGTTTCCATGCTCCAAGGCACTTCCGCCCTGGCCAGCGCGCGCGTGAAATCCGAAGAAGCCGAAGTGTTGCAAGTCCCCGCCGTGAAACTGCGACGCGCCCTAGCGGAGATACCGAAAATCGGCGAGCCGATCGTGAACGCGCTCATCATGCGCCGGCTCCGGTTGAAGCGCGACAAGCAGTTTTCCGGGTTGCGAATTGTGGCGGAAGCCGAGTCGCGCGAAGGCCGGCAACTCGACGATTTTCTCGATAAGAACCACATTCCGCATCGGCTGATCGACGTGAAGAGCGAGCAGGGGATTGCGCTCGCGAGCCGATTGCATCTTTCCGATCTGGATTTGCCGGCGCTGATCACTCCCACCGGCGCGCCGCTGCGGCGACCTTCTCTCCGCGAAGTGGCGCAAGTCGCCGGATTGTTGCGGCCGCTGGCGGCGGACGATGAAGAAGAAATCAAATGCGATCTTGTGATCGTCGGCGCTGGCCCGGCGGGATTAGCGGCGGCGGTTTATGCAACGTCGGAAGGTCTGAACACGGTCGTCCTGGAAAGTTACGCGACCGGCGGCCAGGCCGGTTCTTCATCGTTGATCGAAAACTTTTTCGGTTTCCCGACCGGCATCAGCGGCGGGGACCTCACCTGGCGAGCGCAACTGCAGGCGTATCGTTTCGGGGCAAAGTTTTCTACGCCGTCGCAGGCGCTGACTTTGATTTACCATCCGGAAAAAGCGTATCGCGTCAGTCTGCAAATTGAAGGTTGTCCGGCGCTGCTCTGCGCGAAGGCGCTCGTGATCGCGACCGGCGCGCATTACAACCGACTCGAGGCCGAAGGCCGAAGCCGCTTCGAGGGCGTCGGAGTTTATTACGCGGCGACGGCGCTCGAAGGCCGGCTCTGTCGCGGCGCGACGGTGATTGTTGTCGGCGGCGGGAATTCGGCGGGCCAGGCCGCGATGTTTCTGTCGGAGGGCGCGGCGAAAGTGCTTTTGGTGATTCGGCGGAGCGATCTTTCCGAGACGATGTCGGCCTACCTGTCGCGTCGCGTCCTCGCGCGAGAAAATATCGAGCTCGTTCCGCAGACGATCGTCAAGCGGATGATGGGCAACTCCGTTCTCAACGCGGTCGAACTGGAAAACATCAAGAGCGGCGAGCGGCGCACCGTCGAAACGCCCGCGGTTTTTTCCATGATCGGCGCCACGCCGTGCACGGAATGGTTGCCGCCAGAAATCCTGCGCGACAAAAAGGGTTTCATTAAAACCGGAGCGCTGGTCTCTGATGCTCCCCGGTGGGCGACCGCAACTCGTCCGCCCGTAGCGCTCGAAACCAGCCTGCCCGGAGTCTTCGCCGTTGGTGATGTTCGTTCCGGTTCGGTCAAACGTTGCGCGGCAGCAGTCGGCGAAGGGAGCATGGCCATCGCTGGTGTGCACGAGTCGTTGAAGGAAAAATAATCATGAGCGCCGGATCCTGCCCACACATCAATGCGATCAGCGAGGTCAAGCTTCCGGAAGTCCTGGAATGCGCAGAATGCGTAAAGATCGGCGCGAGCTGGGTGCATTTGCGCACCTGCCAGACCTGTGGCGCGACTCTGTGTTGCGACAGTTCGCCAAACAAACACGCGACGAAACACGCGCATGCCAGTGGCCATCCCGTGATCGCGTCCGCGCAGCCCGGCGAACGCTGGCTGTATTGTTATCCCGACGACGCGTTCGTTCAATACTAGGTCGGCTTGGTAGGCGACGACGCGGATTGAGTGTATAATTACCCATGTCAGATCCCCGAAACGTGGCGCACGGGAAGAAGGTCGCTCAAGAGAAGCATCACGAACAAACCAAGCCCAGTGGGGGCAACAAAAGGAAATCGCGGAAGGGTAACGAGTCCATTGCGCCGCCCAATCAACCTTCCGAAACTCCGCCGCCGGAGACGACGAAGGCGGCTCCGGGCGAACTCGAAAAGTCAGTTGTGGTCCTGTCCAAGCTCAAGGACATGGAGTTTCATTCCCGGGCCAACATCGAAGCTCTGGCAGAACTGTCTTTGACCATCGAGGACGAGTTAAAACAAAAAGAGTTCGCCGAACCGATCGGCGCGCTTTACTCGGCTCAGGACGGTTTTCATTCCAAGATCGCAGCGCTCATCGAGAGTTACGAAGCCAAGTGCGAAAGTCTTAAGCCGACAGGGTAGAGCAAAGTCCGAGATCGGAAGACAGAAACGCACTTCAAGCGTGCATCGCGCTGCGAAGGAAGCGATGATTCTGTTTCCCGATGAAACCCAGATTCCTCCTCCTGGCCGCGCTTCTCGTTTTCAGAACAACGGCGCAGACGCAGGAAGTTCCTAGCGCCGGTAGCGTGGCCGATCGCATCGGGCAGACCGTCGAATTTCAGGATGAAATCAAAGCCGTCTCATGGTCGAATTCCACGAACGGCTACTATCTGAGTTTCGGCGCGCCCTATCCGAAACAACTGCTTTCCGTTTGGGTTGCCGAAAAACTTTACGACAAACTGCCGGCCAGCCGCGCGCTCGTGGGCCGCGTCGTGCGAATCAAAGGTCTTCTTGAGCCGAGTCCCACTGGTCCGCTTTTGAAATTGCAGATGCGCGAGGACTTCGGGCTTCTCCCCGTGGACGAAGCTATTTTGTCCAAGCCCACCCTCGACGGCAAACAGGAGCGCTCCCAATTCAAAGCCGCTGTCTGGCAGACATTCCTCCATGGAGATTTCGAGACATTGGAAACGCTCGGCCAGGAGCTGCGGCAGAGCCGCGAACGTCTCCTCGATGGCAGTTGGCTCAGCGAAGCTTACTTCTCCGCGTTGCGTCTTAGCCCGGCGACATCGAAGGAACGCTACGCCGCTGTCGAAGAACGTATCGCGCAATGGGAACGCGCCAAGCCCACGTCGCCCGCGATCCCATTGATCAAGATCGGATATCATCTCGACCTTGCCTGGCGCTGGCGCACCGACCGCGCAGCGAAAGCTGTCTCGCCCGAAGGTTGGAAAGGATTCAAGAACGAGTTGGCGATCGCGCGGCAACTCCTCGAGTTACAGGCCGTCGACAAGAGTTACCCCGAATACTACGCTCTCATGCAAACCGTCGCGCTCGGCCAAGGCTGGAAAAAACCCGATTACATGCGCTTGTTTGCCCAGGCCACCCAGCTCGAGCCCGATTACTACCGCTATTATTCTAACGCAGCTTTGTATCTGTTGCCGCGCTGGCACGGCAGGAAAGGGGAATGGGAACAATTCGCCGAGCAACAACGACAGCTCCACGGGGCTGGCGCTGCCGGTGACGCGTTGTATGCCCAGATCGCTTGGGATCTGCAGGACTATTACTTTCGCCGCTTCTTTCGCGACACGACCATCTCCTGGGATGTGATGGCATCCGGCTTCGACTATTTGATCAAGGAATATCCCGACTCGCGCTACCTGAAAAATGTTTATGCGAACTGGGCCTGGAAAGCCGACGACCGCGTCCGTCTTCGCACGTTACTTCCCATCATCAAGTCCGACCCAGACATGACCGTCTGGGTGAACCTTGAGAACGTCGCCCTCGCCGAGAAATTCGCGAACAGTCCAGTCCCGTAACGCGGGCAATGAGACTTGAACGAACGGGAGACGAAAATCAGACTTCGCGGCGCATCGTCACTGTGCCGTCGGTATCGCTAACGATTTGGAAACCGAAACGTTCGTAGAGACGAACGGCAGGATTTTTTGCGGAAGCGCGAATCGAAAGAGCCGAATGGTGTGGAGTCGCTTTCACCAGTTGAGTGAGAAGCGCAGCGCCGAGTCCTCGTTTGCGCTGGCCGGGCTTGACAGTGAAGGCCAGCTCGGGCGTGGGCTCGCTTGGCTCCGCGCGCGCTCTCGCATCTGACTTCGGGATGCGATACCAAACCGCGCCGAGGACCTCGGCCGTATTTTTGTCCGACACCACGAAACCGGTGTCGCCGCCGCGGCCCCAGCCTTCGACGTAACGCGCGTATTCGGGTCGCTTGAGGATGTCGCGGGACGGTGCGCCTTCCGATGTCTGGAGCGCTTGATAAAGCATGTCCCAGAGCAACGTCTCGTCGGCTGATGTCAAAGGGCGAATGACGTAATCCATCGGCGTAGAGGTGAAGTTCAAGATAACCGGCAAAGGACCGGCGACAAATTGCATTGTCGGAGCGGCGTCCAATCAAGATCCAGACCGCTTGACCGCATCGAGCAGACAATGATCACGTCGCACAAGACAAGTGGCGTGAGCGCGCTATAATCGCGGTCATGCATCAGACTGCGCAGGGTCCGCTCCGGCTCGCGAAACGCATGGCGCGGCTCGGCACCGAGACGGCATTCGAAGTCCTCGTCAAAGCGCGCGCGCTCGAAGCCAAGGGCCGCGATATTATTCATCTCGAAATCGGCGAGCCGGATTTCGATACACCGCATAACATCATCGATTCGGCTTGCGACGCGCTTCACAAGGGATTCACGCATTATGGGCCGTCCGCCGGCTTGCCCCAGTTGCGCGAAACAATCGCGCAGTACGTGAGCGAGACCCGCGGGGTGAACGCGACGGCGGAAGAAGTGGTCGTCGTTCCCGGCGGGAAGCCGATCATTTTTTTCGCAATTCTCGCGCTGGCGGAAGAAGGCGACGAAGTCATCTATCCGAATCCTGGATTCCCGATCTACGAGTCGATGATCAATTACGTCGGCGCGAAAGCCGTGCCGATCCGGTTACGCGAGGAAATGGATTTCCGGCTCGATGTCGATGAGCTCGCCGGCCTGATCAACGATCGCACGAAGCTCATCATTTTGAATTCGCCGCAGAACCCGACCGGCGGCGTGCTGACGAAGGAGGACATCGAGCAAATCGCAGCGGCGATTGGCGATCGCAACGTCATGATAATGAGCGACGAGATTTACAGCCGCCTCATTTTCGAAGGCGAACATCATTCCATCCTGTCGATCGATGGGATGAAAGATCGCTGCATTTTGCTCGATGGATTTTCGAAAACGTACGCCATGACGGGATGGCGGATGGGCTATGGAGTGATGCGCGCCGATCTTGCCACGCATGTCGCCCGGCTAATGACGAACTCCAACTCATGCACCGCGAGCTTCACCCAGATGGCGGGCGTGGAAGCGTTGCGTGGCCCGCAGGGATCCGTGGACGCAATGTGCGCCGAATTCAAGAAGCGGCGCGACGTAATGGTAGCGGGCTTGAATCAGATCAAAGGTTTTTCGTGCCGGTTGCCGAAAGGCGCGTTCTACGTTTTCCCAAATATCACCGGCACCGGTTGGCCTTCGAAGAAGTTGGCGGACGCGATCCTCGATGAAGCGGGTGTCGCCGGATTATCCGGAACCGCCTTCGGAGATTTTGGCGAAGGCTATTTGCGTTTCAGCGTCGCGAACTCGATCGAGAACATCGAGAAAGCGCTCGATTGCATTAGCACTTGGGTGCAGAAGAATTTGTAGGGCAAGCGCTCCGCTTGCCGATGGAAAACAGTCATGACCGACAAAAAACATTTTCGTGTTTTCGCAACCTCTCGCATCGGCGATCCCGCGGAGAACCGGCTGCGTGAGCGC